>Ga0310697_10001406_pt1 | contig 28318 bp, 18 predicted proteins | sample 172DNAGHGlowgp2_FD_203883 | JGI IMG/M metagenome (GOLD analysis project Ga0310697, IMG submission 203883) | Sheep rumen microbial communities from Palmerston North, Manawatu-Wanganui, New Zealand - 1728 DNA GHGlow gp2 (v2) (version 2) | ecosystem: Host-associated > Mammals > Digestive system >...
CCGCCTTTGCCATGAGCGACGATATGCAGATGCGCGCCGTGATTGCGCCGATGCTCATCGCCGCCGTAGGTGTGTTCCTCAGCATTTTCGGCATTTATCTCGTTAGAACCAAGGAAGGCGCCACCATGCGCGACCTGTTGCGCTCGCTGTCGGTAGGTACAAATGTCTCGGCCCTACTCATCGCCGTGGCCACCTTCGCCATCCTTTACCTGCTCGGCATCGACAACTGGCTCGGACTGTCGTTCTCCGTCATCACCGGCCTGGCAGCAGGCGTCATCATAGGTCAGGCCACCGAGTATTACACTTCTCATTCCTACAAACCGACGCAGAAGATTTCCGAGGCGGGCTTGACCGGTTCAGCTACCGTGATTATTAAAGGTATAGGTACAGGTATGATTTCAACGTGCATTCCCGTCGTCACCATAGGTGTGGCGATCATGCTCAGTTACCTGTGCGCCAACGGCTTTGACATGGCGATGTCGGCCGAGGCACTGTCCAAGGGCTTGTACGGTATCGGTATCGCCGCCGTAGGTATGCTCTCAACCCTTGGCATCACGCTCGCCACCGATGCCTATGGTCCTATTGCTGACAACGCTGGCGGCAACGCCGAGATGAGCGAGCTGGGCGAGGAGGTGCGTCATCGCACCGATGCCCTCGATGCCCTCGGCAACACCACAGCTGCCACGGGCAAGGGCTTTGCCATCGGTTCGGCAGCCCTCACCGCGCTGGCGCTCTTGGCTTCCTATATCGAAGAGGTGAAGATTGCCATGGAGCGCACGGGTGCCACGCTCACCAACCTCAAGGGCGAGGTCATTAACGCCGCGCAGGCTACCATCCCCGATTTCATGAACTATTTCCAGGTGACGCTGATGAATCCGCGCGTGCTCGTAGGAGCTTTCATAGGTGCCATGGCAGCCTTCCTGTTCTGCGGTCTGACGATGGAAGCCGTAGGGCGTGCTGCACAGAAGATGGTCGAGGAGGTGCGCCGTCAGTTCCGCGAGATCAAAGGCATCCTCGAGGGTAAGGCTACGCCTGACTACGGCTCCTGCGTAGAAATCTCCACGCGTGCTGCCCAGCACGAGATGATTTTCCCGTCGCTCTTGGCCATCGCCATCCCCATCGTCGTAGGCCTTGTCCTTGGCGTAGCAGGCGTGCTCGGTCTGCTGGTCGGCGGCTTGGCAGGCGGCTTCACGCTGGCTGTGTTTATGGCTAACGCTGGCGGTGCCTGGGACAACGCGAAGAAGATGGTCGAAGAAGGTAACTTCGGCGGCAAGGGTTCCTTCGCGCATAAGGCGACCATCGTAGGCGACACCGTCGGCGACCCGTTCAAGGACACCAGTGGACCTTCGTTGAACATCCTTATCAAGTTAATGTCCATGGTCAGTATCGTCATGGCTGGCTTGACGGTGGCATTCTCATAAAAAAAGCCTCACCCCCGACCCCTCTCCGATTGGAGAGGGGAGTATATACCTTCAAGGATAGGGTTCTATTAAATATAGTTGATTGTGATTATGAAAAAGATATTATTTTCTATTCTTCTCTTCATCTCTGTTTTACCTCTCTTCGCATCACTATCTACGCCCCTCTCCTTTCGGAGAGGGGTTGGGGGTGAGGCAGTCGGGGGTGAGGCTTCTTCTTTTGTCAATCCCTTCATCGGCACTCAGACCGACGAGTCGGGCGCGTTGAGCGGCAGCACATTCCCCGGCGCAACAATGCCGCAAGGCATGGTACAGCTGAGTCCCGAGACGGAACAGATGGTCACATGGGACCCTTGCTGCGGCTACGACTACAACAAGGACAAAATCTATGGTTTCACGCACACGCATCTGAGTGGCACAGGCTGTACAGACCTCATCGACGTGAGCCTGATGCCGGTTTCGGCTGAAGTGACCCCCGAACAACTGAGCGCTGCCGATTTCAGTCAGCACTACAGCCATGATCAGGAGAGCGCACGGCCAGGCTACTATCAGGTCCTGCTGCAAGAGAGCGGAGTGAACGTGGAACTCTCGGCCACCGTCCGTACGGGTATTCACCGCTATACCTTCGCCGAGGGCAAGCCTCAAACTGTTGTCCTCGACCTCGACCGCGGCACGTATCGTGGCGAAGCCTACTACTCTGGCCGTCGTACTTACGACATCATTCAAAGCCAGCTGCGCTTTATCGACGACCACACCATTGAAGGCTATCGCGTCATCACGGGTTGGGCGAAGTTGCGCAAAGTCTATTTCCGCGCTGAGTTCTCGCGGCCCTTCAAGCGCCGCCTGCTTATGGATGGAGGGCGCAATGCCGGAGGCAGTGATGTCGTCAACGGCCGCTGCCTACGCACAACCCTCAGCTTTGACCCCGCCGAGGGCAAGGAGCTGATTATCAAGGTGGCTATCTCGCCCGTCGATAGCGAGGGAGCACGCAAGAATATGCGTGCCGAGGCCACAGGCTGGGACTTCAACGCCTACGTGCAGGCGGCTCATGACACCTGGCAGCAAGCCCTCTCTTGCATCGATATCGAAGGCACCGACGACGAGAAAACCATCTTCTACACCGGCCTCTATCATGTGCTTATGCAACCTAATACGATGAGCGATGTCGACGGCCGCTACATGACCACAAACTTCGAAATCAAGCAGATGCCGGCGGGGCAGACTTACCACAGCACCTTCAGCCTATGGGACACCTTCCGTGCAGCTCACCCACTCTACACGCTCATCGCCCCTGACCTCGCAGCACAGTTCGTCCGCGATATGGTTCTACACCACGAGACCTACGGCTACCTGCCCATCTGGGACCTGTGGGGGCAGGACAACTACTGCATGATTGGCAACCACGCCATCCCCGTCCTCGCCGATGCTATCCTCGCTGACCTGCCCGGCGTTGACGTCGAAGCAGCGTATAAGGCCATGGTCGAGAGCAGCACACGCAGTCATCCCAACTCGCCCTTCGAGGTGTGGGAGCAATACGGCTATTACCCTCAACCGCTGCAGAACACCAGCGTGAGTATCACCCTTGAGCAGTGTTTCGACGATGCCTGCGTGGCAGCCGTGGCCAAGAAACTCGGGCGCACCGAGGACTACGAGCGTTTTCACCGCCGCAGCCTGTTCTACAAGAACCTCTTCGACTCGGCAACAGGTTTCTTCCGCCCCAAGGACGAGAAAGGCAATTGGCTCGACGGCTTCGACCCGCTCTCCTATGAGCAGCCTTGTTTTGTTGAGGGCAACGCATGGCAGTACATGTGGTTTGTGCCACACGATCCGCAAGGTCTCATTGACCTCTTCGGCGGTACCAAGCCATTCCTGAAGAAGCTCGATGAGAATTTCTCGCTAACGGCCACTAGCGGCGAGGTCAACGGCAACGCCAGCGGGTTCATAGGTCAGTACGCTCACGGCAACGAGCCCAGCCACCACACCGTTTATCTCTACTCGTTTGCAGGCCGCCCGGAACGCACGCAGGAACTTGTGGATCAGGTGCGACGCGAGTTCTACCGCGCCACGCCTTGCGGTTACGCGGGCAACGACGACTGCGGTCAGATGTCAGCTTGGTATATCTTTTCGGCACTCGGCTTCTATCCCTTCCACGCAGGAGCTGCCGAATACGTTCTCGGCACGCCGTTGTTCAAGAAAGCCACCCTTCATCTTGCCGGCGGCAAGGATTTCGTCATCACGGCGCCTAACAAAACATCAGATCGTGTCCACGTCAAGAGCGTGAAACTCAACGGCCGCCCCATGAAGGGTTTCACCCTTACGCACCAGCAAATCATGGCTGGCGGAACCCTCGAATTCATTATGAAATAACTTCGCTTTTTCGTCATTTGAGCTATGCGTAAATCATCATTATTACTTTCTCTTTCAGTTTGTCTCATTGCCCTGTACGTGCTGACTGCCTGCCGCGACAGCAAGCGCGATGCTATCGGAAAGACTCAAGTGCGCATCGAAACTTCTGAGGGCGATATTGTCGTGCGTCTCTACGACGATACTCCGCTTCATCGTGACAACTTCATTCACAATGTCAATTCTGGTTTCTACGATGGCATCCTATTTAATCGTATAGTGCCGGATATGGTCATTCAGGCGGGCGACACTTGTTTGAAGGTCGATGGTCAGAGAACCTCACGCTCAGGGTCGGCGTACGATTCCGCCAATTCCGAAGGCTCCTCAGCCGTCACGATCCCTGCCGAAATCGTTTATCCTCGCCATTTCCATAAGCAGGGCGCTTTAGCTGCAGCCCGCGAGCCCGATAGTATTAATCCACAGCGTGAGTCAAGTGCTTTGCAATGGTATATTGTCACGGGCAAGAAACAGACATCAGCGCAGCTGGCGGAACTGCAGGCATTGCTTTACGAAGCCAAGGTGGCAGCGTGTTTCGAACGTCTGCAGCGCGAACACACCGAAGAGCTGGCAGCGCTGAAAGCTACCGACCGCTCTGCACAGCAGGAACTGTTGAGCCGCTTGCAGATTGAGGCAGAGGAGACGCTGGTCAAGAACCCGCCAGCGCCGTTCAATGATGTGCAGAAACAGACCTATGCCCGTATCGGAGGAGCACCGCATCTTGATGGCGAATATACTGTCTTCGGCGAAGTGGTCGAAGGTATGCCCATCGCTCTGAGAATAGGGCGCACACCCGTTGATGCCAAAGAACATCCGCGGCGACAGGTATATATCAAACGAATCGTCGTTGAATAACTCGAAGGTGTGTTTTTATGGCTTCTTCGTTTTCCTAAATGTCGGCGAGGAGGGTTTCGAGCAGCACTTGATGGTGGCCAGGCATAATGATGTGGTGGTTGCCGATAGGGTCGGTGAGGAAGTAGCGGGCTTGCGAGGAATCGGCTAGCTGGATCACCTGCTGGGTGCGGCAGAGGTTGGGCTGTGCTTGATTACGAACGAGTTCACCTTCGGCTATGAAATGGCGCGAGAGATCAGGAGCAAGTTTGAAAATGGTGACAGGACCAGGGTGCATGAAACCGCGGATGCCGACGCCGATCCCCGATTCGTAGTGCGTATCCAGCTCGTAACGCTCGACCATATTCAGCGGGATCGTGCAATGGGCAAAGAGCAGTTCTCCCGTTTCGGGGTTGATGTGGGCTGGATTGGCTTGAAAACCGGAAACGCCTGTCACGGCCTTCGTTACGGCCATGGATAGCATCGCCGGAACATCCCCCTCGCAACCAGCAATGATGCCTTCGGCATTCAGCTTGGCCAAAGCCAGGCAACCGGTGTTGTGGATCGCGGTGAGGAGGTCAAAGCAACGGAGGGTAAAACCATGCAGGCTGTGCCGGACTACAATCTCCTTGAGCGCTTCATAGATTTTCATGGCCCCTTCCGTGCCGCCATCGACTTCGTTCTTGAACATGGGTAAGGGTAGCTCTATGAGCTCTATGCCCAAGCGCTGACGTACAACTCTGGCATCGACGTCGCTGGCGATGAGCCAGTCGGAGGGGTGTCCGATGATGCCGAGGCGCAGGCTGCGGAGTTGTCGGCGCGCTTCTTCGGCTTGTGCCAGCAGCTGGATGCGAGCGCTGATGTAGTCGGCACTGCCGTGCAGGATCTCGCCCTGCAAGCCGTGTTGTCGAAGGAATGACAGAATCTCCATCGATGCGGCCAGGGAATTGCTTGTACCGGAGGTGAGCAGCCGGAAGGGACGGTTGCTGCGATGCTCGAGTTCGGGCATAAGGCGCTGGAAAAGGCCTTCTGTGCCGCCCGTTCGTACATAGATGAGGTCGAGTGTATGTCGGCCATAAGTGCTGTAGTCGCTGCCGCAGAACTGGTGGTCGAGGTGAAGACTGTCGAGAAAAGAACGGGTGGCTGCATCGATGGCCTGCACGTCGTGGAGCTCGGAGGTTAGGGTGTAGATGGCTATCATTGTTGGTCGGTTTAATGCTGCAAAGGTACATAAAAAGTTGAAAGTTGAAAGTTGAAAGTGAAAAATAATGGGGTGAAAAGAGAAAAAATGCATGATTGGAACGAAAAACTTTCAACTTTCAACTTTCAGCTTTCAACTTTTTCTTATCTTTGTCGCCGAAATCATCCATTTATGACGCGCGAAAAGGAAATTTACAAGGTAACGCTCGTCGGCAGTCTCGGTAATGTGTTGCTGCTGGTCTTCAAGTTCGTTGCAGGCGTGGTGGGTCACAGCTCGGCGATGATCGCTGATGCCGTGCACTCGCTGTCGGACTTTGCGACGGACGTGGTGGTGCTGGCTTTTGTGCGAGTGAGTGCTAAGCCTCAGGACGCTTCTCACGACTACGGTCATGGTAAGTTCGAGACCGTCGCCTCATTCCTGATTGGCTTAGCCTTGGTGGCTGTAGCCATTGGAATCATCGTTGCGGGCAGCCTGAAGTTGTCGGCGTGGCTCAGCGGTGAAGCATTGGATGTCCCAGGTGTGCTGGCCTTGTGGGCTGCCTTGTTGTCCATCGTGGTCAAAGAGTTGCTCTACCGCTACACCGCGCGTCGCGGCAAGGCCCTCGAATCGCAGGTGATGATAGCTAATGCCTGGCACCACCGCAGTGATGCGCTCTCGTCGGTGGCTGCTGCTATAGGCATCGGTGGCGCTATTCTTTTGGGCGAACGGTGGGCAGTGCTCGACCCTTTGGCTTCCATCGTCGTTGGCGCAATGCTCGTGAAGGTAGCTTGGGATTTGCTGAAAACCAATATCGATGAACTCACTGAAGGCTCACTGCCGGCAGAGACTGAGGAGGAAATACTGCAGCTCATAGCTGCCACGCCGGGCGTAGAGCAGCCTCATCATTTGCGCACGCGGCGCATAGGCAATCATTATGCCATAGAAGTTCATGTTTGCATGGACGGAGCGCTGCCATTGCGCGAAGCTCACGATAGGGCGACGATGATCGAGAAGGGAATCAAGAATCGCTTCGGACAGCAGACTCACGTAACTATTCACATGGAACCACAATGAAACAGCAACGACTACAATCCTTGGATGCCTTGCGAGGCTTTGATATGTTTTTCATTATGGGTGGTGCAGGACTGCTCGCGGCCTTGGCACAATGGATGCCGTGCGCCTTCACCGAGGAACTGGCGCGTCAAATGGATCATGTCGAATGGAACGGCTTAGTGCATCACGACACCATCTTCCCGCTGTTCCTATTCATAGCGGGTATAGCCTTTCCGTTTTCGCTGGCCAAGCAGCGCGAGAGCGGCAAGAGTGACCGTGCCATTCGTTGGAAGGTCGTCCGCCGCGGAATCACCTTGGTGCTGTTGGGGGTAATCTACAATGGTTTGCTGGATCACTGGAATTTCTGCGAGGCGCGCTATGCGAGCGTACTGGGCCGCATCGGTCTGGCATGGATGTTCGGTGCCCTCATCTTCATGCGTTCGGGCTGGAAGCCGCGCATCGCCATCACGGCGGCTATCCTTGTCGGCTACTACCTTCTCATGCGCTTCGTGCCGGCTCCCGACAGTGGCGGGGCGGACGTGTTCACAGCCGAAGGCTCCATTGCCGGTTACATCGATCGTCAGCTCTTGCCAGGCAGAATCTATTATGGAAACATTGACCCCGAGGGCATCCTGAGCACGTTGCCCGCTATCGCCACCGCTTTGCTGGGTATGTTCACGGGCGAATGGGTTAAGCTGCAACGCGAGGGTTTAACGCCGGGCAAGAAGGTGCTTTGGATGGTCGTTGCCGGCGTGGTGATGCTGACCTTAGGCTTGCTTTGGAATCTTGACTTCCCCATCAATAAGAAGCTGTGGACGAGTTCTTTCGTACTGGTTGTGGGAGCTTACTCATTGCTTATGTTCGCCCTCTTCTACTGGCTTATCGATGTGCGAGGCTGGCGTCGCTGGACGCTGTTCTTCACGGTCATCGGCATGAACAGCATTACCATCTATCTCGCTCAGAAGTTCATCAATTTCTCCTATACCTCCACGAAGCTCTTCGGCGGTCTCTTTGCCTATCTGCCCGAGCAAGTCCAACCCTTCTTTGAGTCGGCGGGCTATATCGGTATTTGCTGGATCTTCCTATATGTCCTCTACTGCCAACGCATCTTCCTGAAAGTGTGAGCTCTGCCCATTTTTCCTCAAATTAACAATTTTTCTTGCGTTGTACTATCCTATCTCAACGTTTTTTGTTATCTTTGTGCACGAAAAGGAGCTTGCCGAAGGCTATGATAAGTTTAACTTTGCCAGGATTACGAGGCGAGACTCTTGCAAATGTGAAGATTATCAGCCAAATACAAAACAGAAATAAAACAAACCAAAAAGATTATGCGTAAACTGTCTTTCTTGATGAGTCTTTTACTCGTTGCGATGACCACTGCCGTCGCCCAGAACCCTTATCTGCCGCTTTGGGAGCACCTCCCCGACGGCGAGCCGCGCGTGTTCGAAGATCCAGACAACCCTGGCAAGCTGCGCGCTTATATAATAGGTTCGCACGATGTCACCTATACGGCCTACTGCGGTCCCGATATTCGTATTTGGTCGGCTCCGGTCGAGGATTTGACACAATGGCGCGACGAAGGCCCAGTCTTCTCTTACTTCGTTGATGGGCAATGGGATACTATGTTTGCTCCCGATCTCGTAGAAACCGTTGATCGCCAAACGGGCAAAAAGACCTATTGGCTCTATCCCCACAGCCGCGGTTGGCGACGAGTGGCTATGGTTTGCAAGAGCGACCGTCCCAACGGACCCTTCACACCCGTGAATCTGACGCCCGACGGCCGTGCCTGCGTCGAGGGCTCGCTCATCGATTTCGACCCTTCAGTGTTCATTGAGAATATCACCGATAAGAAAGATCCCGACTACGGCTTCGGCTATCGTGCTTATGTCTTCTATGGCTTCCAGCATTCTACGGCTTGCCAGCTCGACCAGCGCACGATGTATTCGAAGCGTCCAGGCACTGAACTTATTGATCCTTTCATCCCTGCCAGTTCTGCCGACGGACGTCTGCTGGACCGCGAGGGCTCGACCTATAAGGCGCTCTACGAAGGACAAAATCCGTTGGAGTTCAATTTCTTCGAAGCATCGAGCATACGGCAGGTGGGTAATAAATATGTCATGGTGTTCTCGGGCTATAGCGGCAAGGAATATGGCTTAGGCAACACCAACAGTGCCCTTCGTTATGCTTACGGCGATTCACCCCTTGGACCCTGGCGCGCCGGTGGTTGCGTCGTGGATTCGCGCGGCGTAGTGCTCAACGAGGACGGCTCGCGCCTGACGACCAGCAATGCTGGTCATAACACCCATGGCTCGTTGCAGGAAATCAACGGCCAGTGGTATATTTTCTACCATCGTCCGCCACGTGGCTTCGGCAACGCCCGCCAGCCCATGGTTGCACCCGTGAAGATCGAATGGGACAAGAAACCCGTGGCCAAAGGTGGGCAGGTGCGCATCACCGGCTACGACCCCTTTGCTAAGGACGGGAAGTGGACGGCCAAGGCCGCTAATGGCAACGAATATCGTGGCGGCGAAGTGACGAGCGAGGGCTTTCAGATTTTCGGCCTGCCACCGTACGCCTATTACAGCGCCGGCATCGCCTGCTACATGACGGGGCCTGGATCTAACGAAATGATGCAGGACAACCACGATGTGTGGTCCAATCACATGGATTTGGCTGGCGTGAAGAACGGCGTCATCATCGGTTTCAAATACTTCGGGTTCGGCGGCTTGGACAAGGCAACGAAGGGCGTGCCTGCCTTCGAGGGCATCAAGAAAGGCGACAATCCGTGTCTTTATTTGAACCTCACTCCCAGCGGTCGTGGTGCTTTCAGGATTCACGTCATGCTTGACGGCCCATACGCCAACAGTACTTGGAATGGTCGTGAGATAGGTGTCATCGATGTCCCCGCTGAAGCACCAAAGACCTCGAGAGTCTGCGCGATTCCAGTTCCTTCCATTGAAGGACTTACGGGCAAACATGCCATATATCTCGCTATTGAAGGACCTGAGGTGCAGGAGCCGCAGAACGACCGCCGCCAGCAGTTTGGCCGTCGTCAGCAGCCACAGCGCCCGCAGGGACTCTTCGACCTCCACGGCATCGGATTCGGAAAGGACGGTACATACGTGCAGCCGCAGCCTGTGCCTGAAGTGACCATCACAGTCGATGGTCAGCGCCTGAACATCCCCGCAACGCCCATCTATTCGACCAATGCCAATGGCTACACAGAAGCCAATCATTATCAGGTCTATGCACCATTGAAAGCCAACTCCGTGATCAAGGCGAAGTCTAACCAAGCCAAGGAAGACGGCTCCGACGTTCTGAAGTTCGACATCAGCGCTATTGCCGACGGCCGTGCCTCGGTCAGGGCAACTTACCAAGGCAAGACGAAAACTTATCTGATTAACTAACAACCAAATAATGAATATTCTATAACCTTCAAAACTTTACGATTATGAGAAAATCATCTTTCCTTATCCTTTGCTCTTTGTTCCTTGCCCTCTCGGTGATGGCACAGCGCACGCCCACGATGGGATGGAGCTCATGGAACACCTTTGCCCTCAACATCAACGAGGAGTTAATCAAGTCGCAGGCCGATGCCATGCACACGAGCGGCTTGCAGGCCGCCGGCTACCAGTTTATCAACATCGACGATGGCTATTGGGATGGTCGCGGGGCCGATGGTAAGCTTCGCCTGAACACCAAACTGTTCCCCAATGGTATGCGTTCGTTGGTCGATTACATCCACAGCCTGGGGCTCAAGGCTGGTATCTACTCCGATGCCGGCGACAACACCTGTGGATCGGCCAACCGCCACGCCTGGGGCCTCGGCGTAGGCTTTGCCGGTCACGAGGACGAGGACTGCCACCTTTACTTCATCGACTGGGACTTCGATTTCATCAAGGTTGACTACTGTGGTGGTGCCCACATGCGCCTTGACGAGCAGACGCAATACACCAAGATCAGCAATGCCATCAAGAACTGCGGCAAGCCCGGCATCGTTTATAATATGTGCCGATGGGCCTATCCCGGCACATGGAGCGCCGACGTGGCCGATTCATGGCGCACGACAGGCGACATCTACGACGGGTGGCCCAGTGTGAAGGGCATCCTCGCCGAGAACCTTTACCTGAGCGCCTTCTGCCACGACGGCCACTATAACGATATGGACATGCTCGAAGTAGGCCGCTCGATGTCGCAGATCGAGGACGAGACGCATTTTGGTATGTGGTGTATTATGTCCTCACCGCTGCTCATCGGCTGCGATATGGCTAAGATTCGTCCCGAATCACTGAAGCTGCTTTGTAACAAGGACCTCATCGCCTTGAACCAAGACCCACTCCATCTGCAAGCTTACGTTGCCGAGAAGCAAGGTGAATGCTTCGTATTGGTCAAGGATATTAAGCGTCGCGGCGGCACAGAGCGTGCCTTTGCTATCTATAACCCCAGCGACGAGGAACAGCACGTGTTGCTACACCCCATGACCATCGAACTGGGCGGCGCCATTCAGTATTACGACTGCATCCGTCAGGAGCGTTTTGTCACCACGACGGAGCCTGTGCTCTTCACCATCCCAGCTCACGGCACAAAAATCATGCGCGCAAAAGGTGAGCAGCGTATGCCGCGTGTCGTCTATGAAGCCGAAACGGCTTTCCTGCCCGCCTATCAGGAGCTGCGCAACAATCAGAATGAGAAGTCGGCTGTCTTTGTTGCTGACGATATGGCAAGCGGCGGTTACAAGGCTTCCTGGCTCGGCGGACGCCCCGACAATGACATCCAATGGCGTGATGTCTTTGTTCGCGAAACAGGCTCTTACAAACTGGTATTCACTTACTTCGGTGGCGAGGATCGCACGATGGAGCTCGATGTCAATGGTGAGCACGCCATGTCGCTGGCTACTCACTCGCGCGACTGGGGTGCCAAAGGTCGTATCTCCGTGCCTGTGACGCTGAAACGAGGGCTCAACACCATTCGTCTGTACAACAACAGCGAATGGATGCCAGACATCGACCGCATGGTCGTTCTGCCTTACGGAACGAGATAATCCCCTAATACTATTCAATCATTTCCTCCCATGACTACGGACGGGCTCACACAAGAGTCCGTTCGTAGTTCGTTTTTGCCGTTTCGTTGAAAATAGTATTTATGCGGTTGGCTATATGCGTTTTTTTGATTACCTTTGTCGCCGAAAACAACAATAATTCGATAATTATGAAGAAAACGCAGATTCTTTTATCGCTTGTAGCGGCTTGTGCAACAACGGCTTTCGCAGACGACTACAAATACCCTTATCTGATCGTCACCGCCAGCGACGGTACTGAAACGACCCTGAATGCTGCAGCGCTTGAGATTACCTTTGCTGATGGCAAACTCGTTGCAACGAACGACGACGGCACCACACAGCTCATGCTCGCCGATCTGGCCTCGATGCGTTTCTCGGAAACGGAGGGCGTACAGCCCGAAGTGGACAACGTGAAATCGCTCAACGATGCCACTGAAGTCAAAGTCTTCACCGCCTCAGGCATTTACGTAGGCACTTTCGAATCCGTGGCCAAGGCGAAGGCTTCGCTGAAGAAAGGCCTTTATGTAATCACCTTGAATAATAAGAGTCAAAAACTTAACATCCGATAGCCATGAAAAAGTTATTCCTTTCAATATGCATATTCGCGCTGTTCGCCCTCACGGCTGCGGCGCAGACCTTGAATGTCGTCGTTGGCGATGTTGTCTATCAGTTCCCTGCTGCCGATGCTGGAACGATGAATTATTCCGAGGGTAGCTCGCTTACCGTAGAACACAAGACATTCGCCGTCAGTGACATAACGCGTATGTTCGTTGATGCCAACGAGGTCGATTCCTCTACTGTCAGCGTTGTTTACGGAGGCTCGTCGGCTAAGGTTTATGTGGCAGGTGACATTGCACATCTGGTGACGCCAACCATCAGCGGTGCTCACGTCAGTATTGCTCAGAGCGACGATGTGGACCGTGAGATCACCTACAGTCTCGCAGGCGAGAGCAGCGATGGCGAGTTCTACATGAGCGGCTCTTACAAAGCCACCGTGGAACTGCGTGGCCTAACCCTTACCAATGTCACTCCGGTCTATTCTGGAGCAGCCGTTTGCATTATGAATAGCAAGCGTATCAATCTCAGTGTCAAGGCAGAAACCACTAACACCATCACCGATTGCGCCAGCCCATCCGATGCTCTTGCACAAAAGTCGGCACTCTATTGCAAAGGTCATCTCGAGTTGAAGGGTAGGGGAGTACTCACCGTCAACGGCAAGTACGCTCACGCCATCAAGAGCGCTGAATACATGCAAATGAAGAACGCAAGCATCAATGTCGCAGCAGCTGTCAAGGATGGCATCTCGTGCGACGAGTATTTCCTTATGGAGAGCGGTACGCTCACCATTAAAAGTGTAGGCGACGACGGTATTCAGTGCGACATCGATGGTGACACCTCAACAGGTGAAACAACCGACCACGAGGACGAGGACAGCGGTAACATTTATATTAACGGCGGAACGCTCGATATCACAACCACAGCTGCAGGCACCAAGTGCATCAAGGCTGATTCCACGCTCGTTGTCAATGATGGCATCCTGACGCTCAACGCAAGCGGAGCTATCGACACCAGCGACGCCACAGATCTTTCTTACTCCACAGCCCTTCGAGGCGGTAAGGTGGTCATCAACGGCGGCACTGTCACAGCTACCGTCAAGGGCACTGCAGGCCGAGGGGTCTCTGCTTGGGACATTGAAACCAACGGCGGCTCGCTCACCATCAACAACAGTGCCACGCCGACCACCATCTCTAGTGACGTCAAGAGCGCTAAAGGCTTGAAAGCTTTGAATATGGCTTTGAATGCAGGCATTATCACCATCAATATGACGGGCAATGCAGGCAAGGGAATCAAAGCTGGGTCAGGCACACAAAGCACCAGCGGCGGCGGAGGCGGCTGGGGCGGCGGTGGTGGCCGTCCTGGTGGCGGTGGCGGTATGGGTGGAGGCTCCACATGGACAAACATAAAGGGCTCTTACACCCAGGGCAAGGCCGATGGCAGCGGACCTACCATCGTGGTCAACACCACGGGCAGTGCCTACAGCTCGTCCAACGCCAAGGCCATCAAGGCTATTTGTGCGGCTTATCTCTATGGCGGCACCACCGAAGTCTCAACCAAGACCAGCGGTGCCGAAGGTCTGGAATCGAAGAGCGGCATCTATGTCGAAGGCGGCAACCATTATTTCAAGTGCTACGACGACTGCATGAACTCAGCAGGCAAGATTGTCTTCAACGGTGGAGTGACTGTCTGCTACGGCTATGGAAACGACTCCGTAGATAGCAATGCCGGAACCAGCGGAGCCATCACCATAGGCAATGGCGCTGTCTTCGCATATACCACAAAGGGCGCACCCGAGGAAGGCTTCGACTGCGACAACAACAGCTATATACTGATCACCGGCACGGGCATAGGCATCAGCGCTGGCGCCAACCAAGGTGGCGGCGGTGGCGGCTGGGGAGGCGGCAGTTCCGGCTCAACCATCAGCAATGCCAAGCAGGGTTATGCTTTCGTGACATCCTCCATCAGTTATGCTGCCAATCGCTACTACACGCTGGCCGATGCCAGTGGCAATAACCTGGTCACCTACAGCTTCGAGGCTGGTTGCAACAGCTCCCTCGCCCTCTTCACTGCAACGGGAATGGTCAAGGGCAGCAGCTACAATGTCAAATATTCCACCTCGGCACCCACTGACGCTACCACCGCATGGCACGGCCTATATCTGGGTAGCTCTGCCAAGGGAACGACCGCTGTTACTACGTTCACGGCCAAGTAACATCACGCCCCTTTTCACTTGTTAACTTGCGTAAAGCACCACGATTACTTTAGCATTCACCCCGCAGTCCTATGGTTGCGGGGCTTTTTTTTACTTTTTTCGTCATTTCTCTTCGCATTTTTGATTATTCTTTCTATCTTTGTGCCGAAATCGTGTAAAAAAGACACTTTAATGCAGCATATCTACACTTTCCTTAAAGAAATTGCCCAGCACAACGACCGCGAGTGGTTCCATGCTCATCAGCCTGAATACAAGGCTGCACGCGCATCTTACGAGGCTTATGTCCAGGAGATGATCCTGCGCATTGCAGCCTTCGACCCAAGCGTGGCCTATCAGACGCCGAAGACGTGTATTTATAGATTCGCGCGCGATACACGATTCTCTAATGACAAGTCACCCTATAAGCGCCATTTTGGAGCCTTCGTCTGTTCCCATGGCCGCAAGAGCTATCGTGGAGGCTACTATCTACATCTCGAACCCGGCAACTCGCTTATTGCTGGCGGTTCGTGGTGTCCGCCGGCTCCGCTGCTCAAGCACATCCGCGAAATGATTGTCGATGACATCGATCATTTCCGTTCCATTGTTGAGGCTCCCGACTTCCATGCCCTCTTCCCCGTTGTCGGCGAAGACCTGGTGAAGACCACGCCCAAAGGATTCCCCAAGGACTTCCCATATCCCGAGTATCTACGCCCTCGACTCTACACCGTCTGGCATCCTATTCCCGACACCCTTGTCAGCGAACCCGACAGTCAGGACCGCATCGAGCAGATGTTCCGCACCATGGCGCCCCTCAACGCCTTCCTCAACGAAATCTTCGATGATTACGAATAACTAATCACCGCTCTCCCCGTTTACGAATAGCAAATCACCGCTCCTCCGATTACGAATAGCAAATCACTGCTCTCCTGATTACGAAAAAGATTACAATGTCAAACAGCTAACTAATGAAAACATCCCTTCAACGTCTCGTTCTTTTTGTTGCGATTTTATCGCAACTCCTCCTCCCCCTCCCCCTCTTTGCTGACCACGTCGATGTCAAATGGGAGATGAGCGACCTGGCCAACCTCGGCACCGCCACTCAGACCGCCAACAGCGAGTCGCTGCTGACCCCTAAGTTCTCCCTCGGTGCCAACCTTACAGCTACGGCCACAATGACCGGCAGCAATGCGGCCGATGGCTACACCTCAGTCACATACGACCCGCCCTTCGTGCAGCTGACGCCTAAGACACGCGTGACAGCTAAAACTACTGGGCACTATGTCATCTTCACCGTTACCTCTGCTGCTGGCCACACGTTCAAGCCGACTGCCATTGAGTTCGATGCCGTCAAATGTGGCACCGACGGCGGCAACTTCGACGTCTATGTCAAGAACGGCACTGGCGACGAGGCGGCCCTGGCCACGGCCGTATCGCCGTTGCGTAACAAAGTGGATCAGGGCAATCCCAATGGCTTCAGCCGCCATAGCTATCAGCTCTCCGATATCCTGGTCAAGGCCGGCACATCCTTCCGATTATACCTATATGTATATAACTTCAACGGACAGGACAACGAGAACCCCAAGTCGATTGCTTTCCGCAATGTCACCATCAGCGGCGAGGCGGACGAACCCATCTTTGATGCCAGCCACTACTTCACCGCCGCCTCTTGCTCGGCAGGCGATCTCATGTCGCTCATCAGTCAGCTCGGCAATGGTGCTTCTGTCGCCTGGCCTGAAAAGGTCTTCGGCGATCCCTCTGATTTCTCCGTCACCGCTGCCGATGGCTATACTGCCACCATCACCTACGACAACAAACTGTGCACCATAGCTGCCCAGCAGAACGGCCGCACCGTCTTTTCGGTCACTGTACGCTTCGTCGTCACCAACCGTCCGCCCAAGCCCGCTGCCGCACCCCTCAACCGCGGCCTCATGGCAATGAAAATTACGGGTGGTGTGCTCGTCAGCTGGCGCTATCGAGCCACCGACGACCCCGCAACGACGCGCTTCCGTCTCTATCGCGGTTCGACGCTCATCACCAACGGCGCCACCCTCGACGGCACCATCACCACGCGTACGAACTGGCTCGATGCCAGCGGTACCACCAATTCTACCTATAAACTCGAGGTTCTTGATGCCGAAGGCAATGTCATCGAGACGCAGGAAGGCGTAAAGCCTTGGGCTAATCAGACAAAGTATATCACCCTGCAGGGCGGAGCACCCACCGATCCCACTTCAGCCGGAGCCACCTATACGCCTAACGATGCTTCCTTCTGTGACATGGATGGCGACGGCGAGTACGACATCATCCTCAAATGGGCACCCTCCAACGAGAAGGATGCTGCCAGCAGCGGAACGACCTCCCCGGCCTTCTACAGCTGCTACAAGATGGATGGCACACGCTTGTGGATGCTTCATACCGGACATAATATGTTCAACTCTGCCCACACGACCCCCTTCGTAGCTTGGGATCTCGATGGCGATGGTTACGGCGAGTTCATGGTGAAAACAGCTCCGGGCGCCATTGACGGCGAAGGCAACTACGTCCTGCTCCCAGGTGATGACCCTAATGCCAATCTGAAGAACGGACGTGGCAAGCAAGACCATGGCCCCGAATATATCACAGTGTTTGACGGTATGACAGGCGCCGAACTCCAGACTATCAAATACCACACCGCCTATGCCGATGAATCGACATCTTTCTGGGGCGACAGCAATCAGAACCGTGCCGAGCGCTACCTCGCTGCCATTGCATGGCTCGATGGCGAGGATGCCAACCCGTCTGCCATCTTTGCTCGCGGTTACTACAGCGGCTGCAAGATTGGTGCCTACGACTGGGATGGCAGCAACCTCACGCTGCGATGGCTGCATCGCGGCGAGAGCGCTTCCAAGGGCACTGTCACCTATGCCGACGGCACGGTGAAGAACATCACCAAGACGGTCTATGGCGAAGGTGCTCACTGGATGAGTATTGGCGACGTCACGGGAGACGGACGACAGGAGATTCACTATGGTTCTGGCGCACTGAAGCCCGACGGCACTACTCTCTATCGCACCGGTCTCGGTCATGGCGATGCTATTCACTTGAGCGATTTCATTCCCTCACGTCCGGGCCTTGAGTATTTCATGGTGCATGAGAAAAGCCCTTACGGAGCTGACCTGCGCGATGCCGCCACGGGTGAGCTTCTTATTCACGCCACTGCGGGCGGCGACACGGGCAGAGGGCTCATTGGTCATTTCAACCCCGAGGCCGACGATGCCTATTGGCAGATGAGTGCCAATATGTCGGCCATCTACGACACCAGCAACAACCTGATTTCAAGCAGTATCAGTCACGGCGGTGGAGCCTCGCTCAACAACCGGATATTCTGGAACGGCACATTGGCCGACGACTACTACGACAAATCAGTCCTTGAGTGCTGGAATCCGAATAGTAAAAGCTTCGACCGTATGAAGGTCAATGGTGGCAACTATACTTACGGAACCCTCAACAACGATTCTAAGTACAATCCCTGCGTCCTCGGCGACCTGCTCGGCGACTGGCGCGAGGAGATTGTCAACTGGACGGAATCCGGCGGCAACTATCAGCTCGTCATCAATGCCACGGACTATCAGACCGATTATCTCGTGCCTCACCTCATGGACGATTATGCCTATCGCGCTCAGGTCATTAGCCAGAACGATGCCTACAACCAACCTCCGCATCTTTCCTGCGACCTCATCGCAACCTACACGCGTCAGCTCACTATCGGCGACCAGGGTTGGAGTCTCTTCTACACGCCTTACCCCGTTTATGTGCCTCAGGGCATCAAGGCTTATAAGATCACGAGCGTCAACCGCACTTCGCAGCTTGTCAGCAAGACGGCTATTTCCGCAGGTTCTACGTTGCCTGCTAGAGCCTCCATCCTGGTCAAGGGAACGCCTGGACAGACCGTTGCCTTCCGCCCCAGCACCAAGTCTCCGGTCAGCTTTGCCACGACTTGCCTGAAGGGCGACCGCGTCAGTCAGGTGCTCACCACTTCTGATGTTAACACCCATTTCTATCAGCTACTGCCTTCCGACGAAGACCCGCAGGTGTTGGCTTTCAAACGTGTTGAACTTGGCACCCTTCAGCCCGCCGCCACCCCTTGGCTGCAGGTGACAAGCGCCCTCGAACCATTGGATTGCTTCTATCTCGATGCTGGTTTCATGCCCACCGGCATCCAGTCCATTCCCGGCGATGTGCCACCGTCTCTGCAGACCTCACCTCAAGGTCACCCTGCTCCCCTCTTCGACATCACCGGGCGCAAGCTCCCTGTCTCCACCAACCTTCCCAAAGGCATCTACATCCAGAATGGCAAAAAGATTATTCACTAACTAAATCATACATTCTACTTCTATGAAAATCAAACTATTCCTTCTTGGTGTAGCCCTCTTCAGCGGCTTAGCCAACTTACAATTTTCATCTTTCAACTTTCAACTTGGCTCATCCCTCTCCGCAGCCGAGACCGTCATCAACGTTAACGCCAAGAAGCCGGGTGCCGTCATCCAACCCACCCAGTGGGGCATCTTCTTTGAGGATATCAACTATGCTGCCGATGGTGGCCTCTATGCCGAGCTCATCAAGAACCGTTCTTTCGAGTTTCCCGATCACTACTGCGGTTGGGACATCTCCGGCAAGGTATCGCTTCGCAATGACGGTCCCTTCGAGCGCAATCCTCACTACGTCCGTCTGGCACCCTCTGGCCATAGCGACAAACACACCATGATCGAGAACCACGGTTTCTTCGGCATCGGTGTACGTGGCGGCGAAGAATACCGCTTCTCGGTGTGGGCTCGTGTGCCCGAAGGCGGTTCCGCCAAACTGTGGATTGACCTCGTCGATAACGCCACCATGGAAGAAGACCAGAAGATTGGTAACGCTGGTCTTGATGTCAGCGGCAGTGAGTGGAAAAAGTACAGCGTAATCATCAAGCCCCGTCGCACCTTTGCCAAGGCACACCTTCGCGTTTGGGGCGACAGCAAGACGACCACCGATCTCGAGCACGTCAGCCTCTTCCCCGTGAAGACCTACAAAGGTCATGAGAATGGTATGCGTCTCGATGTCGCACAGGCACTCGAAGACCTCCATCCGGGTGTGTTCCGCTTCCCCGGCGGTTGCATCGTAGAGGGCACAGACCTCGAAACCCGCTACCAGTGGAAGAACTCTGTAGGCCCCGTCGAGAATCGTCCGCTCAACGAGAACCGCTGGCACTACACCTTCACCCAGCGCTACTTCCCAGACTACTTCCAGAGCTATGGACTCGGCTTCTTCGAGTACTTCCAGCTGGCCGAGGAGATAGGTGCCGAGCCGCTTCCCGTGCTCAACGTAGGCATGGCATGTCAGTTCCAGAACAACAGCGATGCTGCTCATGCCCCCTGCACCAAGGAAGGCCTCCAGCAGTTCATCGACGACTGCATCGACCTCATCGACTTTGCCAACGGCGACCCTGCCAAGAACGAGTGGGCCAAGCTCCGTGCTGACATGGGTCACCCCGCACCCTTCAACCTCAAGTTCCTGGCTATCGGCAATGAGCAGTGGGAGAAACCATATTTCGACCGCCTCGCCATCATAGCACCCGAGGTGCGCAAAGCTCACCCCGAAATCAAACTCATCGGCACCAGCGGACCCAATGCCGAGGACGATCACTTCCGCAACGGATGGCCCGCCATGGCCAAGCTCAAGGCCGACCTCGTCGACGAGCACTACTATCGCGACGTCAAGTGGTACCAGAACTCCATGAACCGCTACGACGACCGTAAGTTCTACACCAAGGACGGCCCGCGCGTCTTCGCCGGCGAATGGGCATGCCACGACCGCGGCAAGAAGTACAACCACGCTGGAGCCAGCATCTACGAGGCAGCCTTCATGACCAACATCGAGCGCAATGCCGACCTCGTGCACATGGCCACCTACGCACCCCTCTTCGCACATGTCGAAGGCTGGCAGTGGCGCCCCGACCTCATCTGGTACGACAACCTCACCACCGCCCGCACCGCCTCCTACTACGTCCAGCAGCTCTACATGCTCAACCGTGGTACCAATGTGCTGCCCACCACCGTAGCCCTCGACGGCGGCAAACCCAGCGTGAATCCCGTGCCCGTGGGTGAGGATGGTGTCTTTGCCTCCAGTGTCATCGACAAGCAGAAGAACGAGATCATCGTCAAGGTCATCAACACCACTGGCTCCGCACAGCCCATTACGATCAACATCAATGGCTTGAAGGCCAAGACCGCGCCCGCCACAGCCGTTGTCACCAGCCTTGACTGCTCCGACTACGATGCTGAGAATATGCCTTCGCAGCCCGAGCACATCTGTCCTGCTCAAGGTCAGGCTTCCGTCGTAACGGCCAAGAACGTCTCAACCATTTCTGCCGTCGTTCCCGCCAAGACCTTCCAAGTCTATCTGATGAAGTTCTAATCATCCTCTCCAAAACCTTAAGCAGCCATACCCTTCTTCCGAAGCGTATGGCTGCTTTTGGTAGCTTGTCATTTGGGATGGGACGCAACAAAAGTTCCAGAGTAAAAATGCTCATTTCAGGAAATAATGGGTGGTAGTACGATAACAGCAAAAGGGGACATGGAGGCAAGCGTATCTTTGGGATGATGGTGTGATACGCTCTTTATGTTTAGGCTGAATACCGTACAATTTTATCGATTTCCTCTATCATCGCCTGTGGCAGGGTGAATCGGATGTCATTGGTAGGTACTGTGATGGCTTGTAGAAAATGGGGTAGTTCATGGGCATAGACACCTTTCATGTGGGTGTTGGCCTCGTTGGTGTGGGTAAAAGAATAGGTGATGTTGGCCAGGCGGTCGGCAAGCTTCACGAACGGAGCATAGGGCGTCTCGCGGATGCCCTGGTAGTATTTCTCACCGGCACGTTCGGCTCGCGTTCGTCCCTTGTCGTTCGTCAGGGCATAGACGATTTCGGCGGCCATAAAGGCTTGTTCCTCATCCATCCATTGCCGGGCCGTCTTTGTCACGTCGTTATATGTCTGCCGTGCATCCTCGATGCTATCATGGAAATAAGCCGCGAAGAACAGGGGGAGTACATCGTGTTCATCCGCACAGACCTCGTGCCCATATTTATATACGGCATCGGCCACCATATCAAGATGGAATCCGTAGGGATGTACCTTGTCGTAGGTCTGGTTCACATGTTCGTGCAACTGATGTGCAGACTCCCTGATCTGTCCAATCTCTTCGGCATACTTATTGATGCAGTCCTGAAATGCTTTCTGTGTCATACTCTTGTTCTTTTTCGAGTACAAAAATAGTGCTTTTTCTTCATTTAATGATAGCCTGTTGCATTAAAAAAGCTTTATTTTGCGGAATATGTGCGGTGGGAATACGGAAAAGCTGTATCTTTGTCGTCAACAAGAATGTTTTTCCATAAGAAAGTACATCTATGAGAAGGAATCTGTTTATCATTATCGGTATATTCCTGGCTGTGTTGGCGCTGATGGTGACGGGCAACATCATCATCATCGGCGAGAAGATTGGGCAGGTGACGCATCTGTGGTGGCTGGAGTATGTGTTCTATGGCCTCATCCTCGTCCTGATGGCATACTTCATCCTCTATCCCATCGTTCGCATCCATCGTGCCCAGCAGTTCCCTGTCCTTGGGCTTGATGAACACCGTAATATGCAGCAGTTGACCGCTTTTGGTCATGAGCTGGCAGGACACTGCGACTTTATCTCCGACGAGAATACGAATCCTGATGGCGAAGAACGTAAGAGCTTACGCGTCAGTCACCAACGTGAGCTGCGTGAGCAGTTGGCGCAGGCCGCAGGCAACGAGCAGCAGCTGCGCGAGGTCATCCATCGGGAGTTGGAACTGCGTTTCAAGGGTAATCGCGATCTGGGTGTGCTCGGCATCAACGGCCGCATACGGGAATGGGCGAAGTCGGTGTTCATGATTTCGGCCATCTCGCAGAATAGCCGTTTCGACACGTTCAGTGTGATGTACCTTAACTTCAGGATGATTTCGGACATCATCCAGGCATCCGGTTTCCGTCCCACGAACCGTCAGTTGGTGAGGATGTACGCCAGCATCCTGACGACGGCGCTTATCACCTATGCCGTATCCGAAGCGCTGACGACCACCGGCAGCGTGGCGCCCTTCGACTTCGGCGATTTGGATTCGTCGGCCGATGCCCTTCCCGTCGATGACGTCGTCGATGTCGATCCTGACGATATGGCCATCATGGATGCTGCCGACGCCGATGGCCTGTCGGTGTATTCCGTGCTGCGTCGCATCAAGATTCCCGGCATTGTGGTCAGTGCCGCCCTCGATGGTACGGTGAATGCGCTGATGACCTTACGCATAGGTTATGTCACCCGAGCCTATCTCCGACAAGGTTCCAAGGCGTTGAAGGGCGTTCACAACAAACGCGCCGTGAAGCGGCAGGCGATGATGGATGCCATCACTAACGTACCCGCCGTGATCGCATCAGGTAGCGGCGTGATCGGCAAGCGCACCAGCAACCTCATCATCCACCTTATCAAGAAGGACAACCCCGCCACTTCCGGCCTGAAGAAATGGCGCGACAAACTATTGAACCTCTATCATTCTTATGGACGTTCTTAAAAGGAACTTTGTACCCTGACGATATCCCTACTTCCTTTTCTTTAGTTCCCATCCCAGCTTCTTGACCAACTTAATGGTGTTGATAGCCATCAGCCGATCATATTCTTTTTCACTTTCCGGAAGAAGGTTGTAGGGGAGCATGTCGGGATGGAGCTTACGGGCATCATCACGTACCGGCCCATACGACCAGCCTTCGTCTTTGCGTGTCTTAGCCCATACCTCATGGGCATTCTCGGCAATGGCTTCTCGGAGTTCCAAAAGTTCTGGTTCAATGGGTACATCATCCAGGTTCAGCGGATGGGGCTCGTAATTGCTTTGATTGCTCATGATGACCAGATAATTGGAGGAGTCCTCCCAGGCTCCCAAGAAAGTGTCCAAAGAGTACGACTTGGGGGAGGATAGGGTAGAGGGATCTAAGAGATGGATGATACTTTTGGTAAAGTCTATGGATTGGACGAGGACGGCATGATTGGGCGTCTCTCCATGTTTTATATCATTCTTTTTGGCTTCGTAAGATGTCTGGGTCAGCTCTGTGTTGTCAATCACCGCGATGACGATACCTCCGTCTTTCAGCGCTTTGTCGATGTCATCTGGTGAGTTGTCGTACCGTCGGGTGATAAAAACTCCTTTTCTTCCAGATAGCTGTCCAATGCGATGTAGCGGCACACCCTCTGGCTTCAACCATCCTTGTCGCTCGGATTCTGCAGCTAGTTCTTCATCCGAGATGTCAACGCCTAAGGCTCGCAACGCATATCCTTCGCATCGGATGGCACATAGGTTGTCCACGCTATTCCTAGCTGCCCGTTCCAACATCGGTAAAGGCCGTGAAGTGGAAGGCTTGAAGCATAGGTCGTAGCCTTCCATTGCTTCATCCACCTGCATGGACAATTCCATCAGTTCTCGCAATTCCGCGTCTCCTGCTGCTGCGTCGAGCACCCACTGTGTCTCCTCCAGAGTGGTGTTGCCGTCCATGTACGCAGCAAGCAGTTCGTCTGAAATACTATTAACTTGTTTTGCCATAATGCTGTCTATCGGTTAAGGCCACTTTTGTAAGGGCCGCCATCGCACGTTTCTTGATGTTATATAGGTTAGATACTTTGACACCCATCTCAGCAGCGAGAGTCGGTTCATCGATGCCGTCGATGAGGTGTCGTTGGATGACATATACATAACGTTCGTTCGTCATTCGGCTGAGTAGGGCTTTCACGTCCATTCCGGCATGTGCCTGCGTTTCGTCAAAGGAGGGGACTTCTTTAATATAAGGTGTTTCTTTCGGGGTTATATCTATCACCTTGCCCTTCTTGCGCAGTTTCAGCGCAAAGCGCAGTGACACAGTCTTTAACCATTGGTAGATGCTGCTCCTGCCCTCGAACTGACGCAGGCGTGTAGCATCGTTCTCCATCAGGTAGATGTAGAACTCATTGACGAACTCGTCGTAGTCAATATCATAGGGGAAGACTTTGTGGATGACAGACGCGAACAGAGGACGGCAGTTCTCGAAAAAGAACTGTCGGTTGATATCCTCATCGCCTTTGATGAGGCCCTCTATGATGTCTCGATCGGTCATACAACGTTGTCTTGTCGAAGTTTGCTATTCTGTCATCCTTATGATCCATGGGATATAGCGTGAGAACTCGCGGTCGAGTTCGCGGATGTCGTCCAAATCATCAAAAGGTCGGATGTCGTGGTGGATGAAACGGTTCTTGTTCAGTTTCAATTCGTCCTTGAAGGGTTCGTTCTCCTTGGTATATTTGTCCTCATTGCGATGTGGCTTACGGTAGCCCATCAGCAGCTTTTCCACGTTCCAACGATTATGCTCCACATTGGCCAGCTCTTCCACTTCGTAGTCCGACAGGCTCCAGTGGTCGCGACTGTTATCATCGAGCTGTAGGTCTCGTATGGCACGAAGCGTAGCCAACTTGGTGCGAATGGTGTAGGCGCTGTAGAGATTCGACCATTTCAGGGCGACGGACAGTTTACGCCACTCGGCATCGGCTTCAGCCCAGATGGTGGCTGGCGGCAAGGCATCCAAGCCCAATAGACTTGGGAACTTGTTGACGCTATAGTTGGCGTTGGCATACAGATAGTTGATCAGCTTAGCCCGCTTGAGCGACACCTCGTCGGCGCAGAAGCTGGCTTCATTCATGCCGAAGGGATAGACATGAGCATAGCGACCGCCTTGTTCCTTTTTATTCAACTCGCCCTTCTCTATATAATAATAGGTGTTCAGCTTCTTATTGTCTTTCACCTTCTCATCGGTCTTGCGCAGGTTGGTGACGAAATTATCAGACCTGTCTTGGCGAATGAACACGTTCACCTCGTTGTCATAGACCTCATCGGGCATATTCATTCCCATGATGAAGTTCTTGTCCGGGTCTGCCATTGCAAGGAAGATGGAGAGATATTGCCGGTCCGAATCTTTAGCCCAACGACGAATCTCTTTCTGCACCTTCTCTGAGAAGATATCACCCTTGATGAATTCAAACTCCACATCGAGGAAGCTGCCATCTTCTTCATGATAACCATTTTTTTCGTTAAAATACAGTGGGGGGATGATTTGACAAGCCTCCGATTTAGACTCTGCAGAAAGATCTTGATAAAAATGCGACTGCACCTCAAAGAAATGTCGGTTGCGCGTAATAAACAAATCCTTCTCCGTGTCGGCGTTCAGGTCGATGAACGTGATGCGGGTCTTGAGCTGTGGATTCGTCTTGAAGTTCGGAAAATGCAACACATTAGCTGCTTCCATAGCGAAGGCTACCGCAAAATTAGTGGTTCCAACAAACACCAAGTGTACATAGTGCTTATCCCGGGGGGTAATGCCATTACCATAGACGGCTGGATAACCAATCTCATGCTGTACGGGATCATCCTTATCTTTATGCTTACGCTTGACAAACACCTGCTTGGCCCAGCCCGAATAGAAATTGTAAGGCACGAACTCTATGTCCAACTCCCGAACCGTCTCAAAGATTTCGGAGGTCTTGAAGGCTCCGTACGTGTCCAAATCCTCAAACACACAGGTGATACGCCGTGGCAACGTCGTGCCTTGGAAGGGCTTTAGGTAGCGGCACACACTGTCCACCACCTCCACGTTGATGGCATCGTGGGCTGGCAATGAGCGCAGACCGACAATATAGATTTCAGCGGCGGTCTGCAAATGGATATCCTTATAGTATTCTGTGGACATACGATGACCGTAGTTGATAATCACCTTCTTCAGTTGCGCCTCCGTGAACGTCTTCTTCAGCCGCTCATTTACCAACTTGATGTCAGCTGCTGTCATCAGTAGCACGTAAGCCTTGGGATCGTGTTCAAACACATCCCCGATGATACTCGGCACCATATCGTCATAGCCCAGTATGACATAATGTCCCGACTTCAGATAATGGATATGCCCTTCCTTGTGATTGTCCACTCGCTGCTCAATGGCATTTGTCATCATACTGATGATAGCTCCGTTGAAGATGAAGGCACCGAAGAGGAAGGTCAGGCTGCTCGCAAACAACATCCAACCATGAACGCCGCTATCGATATACAGGTTGTTCAGCGCATTGGAGTCGATCAGCAGATACAGTGGCAGCAACCATTTGTCCAACTTCTTATCCTCGCAGAATGCCTCCCATTCAGCCCCGGATGCCGAGAGCAACAAGTAAGATATGCCTAAAGCGATGCTCAGCACGATGGCCAATATCGCCAGCTGTTGCCACAGACTCTTGGACAGCAAACGGTCAAACCACAGCTTAAACCATTTCTGACGTTTTTCCATCATGAGGGATTATTGTTCTTTTTAGGGTCTTGGAGTTTGCTAAAGATATCTTCGAAACTAAGATTGTAATTGCCTATGTCGTTAATAAGATTTATTAATGCTTTACCGTAAGCCTTAATTTCGTCCGATTTGTATTCTTTATAAGCAATTACCTTGCCTTTATCATCTTTTATTTCCGTTTGACACTTCAGCGCATCATTAAGCTTCTCAATAAGATCAAACGTTTTTTTACGCTTCGCATCTTCCACGTCCCAAAGGTGCTTTTTCTGCATAAGAAATAATTCCTCCAAAGGTTGTTGTTTCTTCCAACTGAAATACTTGCAGATTCCTAAAATGGCGATAATTGCAATCGTCACACAAATAGCGATGACAATAGCCACATCAAAACAATTAGTGCCAGCCTCTTTAGCTGCCTTTGCACAAGCACAAGCTTTCTCGCAAACCTCTATGACGACAGGGCTTGGAGAGAGAAAAAAGATATTCATAATGGACATTTTTTAGGATTCATGCCGCAAAGGTAGCAATAACTTCCGAATAACTACCAACTTTTACAAAAAAAAGTTGGCGCATTTTTCTTCATCGCTGTTTTGCTTAGTTGGAATCCTCTGTCTCATACGAAATATTTTCTTGTCGTATTTGCTCTGCCTTGTCTTTTGAAGCCTCTGACAACGCGCCATTCAAGAACTGTTCCATGACTAGTCCCCCGATGGGAACTCCATACTTTGCACCCCAACCTCCGTTCTCCACATATACCGCCACGGCGATCTTTGGATGATCCATCGGTGCGAAGCCTATAAAAGTGGAATGGTCATATCCTCTTGAAATAGCAGTCCCGGAAATGCCACATGCTTCAATGGGCAATGTTGACAAGTCCCGGCACGTCCCACGAATAGCAGACATGTGCAAACCATTGATGACGGCATCGCAAGCATCACGGTTTACTTTCGTCTGACGAAGCGTAGTGTATATGCTATCTATCTTGGCACCCTGTATCTCTTTCACTACATGAGGGATGAAGTAGTGGCCTCGATTGGCGATGATAGCGGAGAGGTTGGCCAGTTGTAGCGGTGTGGCCGTAACCTCTCCCTGACCAATGGCTATATTCACTATCGACGACCCATCCCATTGATGATGAAATACACCATCATAGTAATCGGCATTAGGGATGAAACCACGGTTTTCATGTTGAAGGTCGATACCTAACTTGTAGCCGAATCCAAGAGAAGACATATAATCTTTCCACATCGTCATG
>Ga0310697_10001408_pt1 | contig 28261 bp, 24 predicted proteins | sample 172DNAGHGlowgp2_FD_203883 | JGI IMG/M metagenome (GOLD analysis project Ga0310697, IMG submission 203883) | Sheep rumen microbial communities from Palmerston North, Manawatu-Wanganui, New Zealand - 1728 DNA GHGlow gp2 (v2) (version 2) | ecosystem: Host-associated > Mammals > Digestive system >...
AGCTTCGAACACGGCTACACCATTTGGATTCAGCCACTGCCAGAAAGAGCGCAAGTCCGGATATTCCATATCCTTGAAGGGCGGATCCGCATATATCAAATCAAAGCCGCCTTCGGCACACAGTTCCTCTTTTTCCAGAGTCAAGGCATTCTTTTCGTACAAAGTAAGTTTCTTTTCCAAGGACAAAGCCTTGTACCCCTGCAGCAAAAGATGCGCTTGGGAATGAACCATTTCCACAGCCACCACATGGGCCGCCCCGCGACTCAAGGCCTCAATTCCCATAATGCCCGAACCGGCAAACAGGTCCAGCATGCGGAATCCATCAACGCTTTGCAAAATGTTAAAAAGAGCCTCACGGGTCCTCGAACCCGTTGGCCTAGTTTTCATGCTGGGAGGAGAGGGGACCATCCGTCCACGAAGGTCCCCGCCCGTAATGCGAATAGGCATTTAAGGAACCACGAACATCACGAACTGCATTGAGCTCTGGATGTCATGCTTGGCAAAAATCATTTCCATCTTCGTTATGCCAACCCGAACAGGAGATTCCAGCAAAGCAGAAGCAAAATTCTGCAGTTCCGGGAAATCCGAATTGGCAGATACCGTGTAAGAGAAACGCTTGTACACGCCAAAGTCTTCTACAGCCGGTTTTTCAAGGCCCTTGAGGTTTAGTTTGGCATTGGAAGCAAGAGCCTTCAGCGCTTTCACTTCTTCCGCAACTTCAGCCGATTTCACAAAGCTCGTAACCGCAGCAAGGTTTGGAGTTGAAACGTTGAAAAGGCCGAATGCGGTAATGTCTGTAGCCGGAGCATTTTCAGGCAGCGGAGGAGTTCTAAAATCAGAACTCACCGACTTTAAACGTTCCAGGAAACTACGCTGTGATGTAGGCTTAGCCGCTACACCGCGCACATAATAGTAGTTGGGCGTTTGGAAATTGCAATCCGAAAAACCAACGTCGTCAGGCGTTGCCGTCGCAAGGAACGTGAGGAATTGAGCTCCAGCCGCCTTCTGGAAAGAAATCTTTTCCAAAGGCAAGTAGGACTCATAACTTGTCCTGCTATTGTTGTACAATGCCTTCGGGTTAATTTCGCCTACGACCTGCTTTACGGTCATGCCTTCACGCATTTTGAGCACAGCACGCTCGGCGGCGGCTTCAGCTTCAAGGAGACCCCCGGCAGTAGTGGTCTGTCCAGCACCCAAGGTCAAGGCCTTACTCGGGTCCTCGGCGCCAATCAACGACAAATAGGCTTCGGGCAGGGCTCCCTGAAGAGGAACCGGCACACCAAACACGCTCAGGAAGCAGCTAAATGCCACAACCACAAAAGCCGCAGCAAGTCCGATTGTCAACAGCTTGGATTTAGAGGATTTTCTTGCCGCACGGACATCGGTCACATGGACCGGATTCACATTTTCCATCAAGGATGAACGTTCGGCAGCTTCAATCAGGTTTAAATGAATCATACTTCCTCCATCAGGTTCAGGGCAGCACCGATAGCACCGGCACAGCTGAGAACGGCGGCAGAATCAGCTTCTTCCACCGGAAGTCTAAGGCTAGAGAAAGAATCCATCAGGACAATCTGGTATTCAGGAAGCGCACCCTGCAGGTTTTTCATGAACAGAGGATCTGTAGCCAGTTCGCCGCACAAATGGATTTGTTTTACATCAAAGGAGACATCATCTTCCTTTGCAAAATCAATCTGTTCACGAATGCCGTTGGCCAGGAATCCGTAAGCCTCTTCAGCAGATTTATCCACTAGTGAAAGAGTAGACACACAACGCAAGTCCTGCAGTCTATCCTTCGAAATCCACATCATGGTTACACCCGCAAAATCAGCCTTAATCACACATTCCAAACCATCGATATGGTCAGCCGCATCCATTAAGTTCAACAGCGAGAGCACATCCACTTCCATAGTCTTGGGCGCTAACCCCTTGTTGCGGAATCCTTTACGAACTCCATCCACCCATTCACGACGAACGGCAATCAAAAGAACCGTCTCCCCAACAGTAGCGTCTCCGCACAGGACCTGATAGTCCATGATGTAAGACCCCTTTTCGGCATTGGTAATAAGTCCAAGATACCACTCCAGGTAGTCTTCACGGTTGGCGCACGCCTCTGCAGGCACATACACCTGCCTCACAATAGAACGAAATGCCGGAATAGACAAGGATACCGCCTCCACAGACTCTTGCTGGACGGATTCCAACCAGGCCTGGAGGACCGTTTCAAAAGTGTAGACGTCATCCAGAGGACTGGTCCCAGTCTGGAGAACGGCCGTACGCAAAACCCGCTTTTCAGCGGAGTCCAACAGTGCCACTTTTAGGGAAGCATCCCCAACCTCAATACCTAGATAAATCTTCGTATCACTCATATACTCAACGACTTATGAAAATGTACATCCTAAAACTAATCAAAAATCACCCCCTGTAGGAGGCCTTCCAGTTTTTTCTTGCCGATTCCGGGTACTTTTTGCAAATCCTGAGGGCCCGAAAATGGGCCGTTTTGGGCACGAAACGCTAAAATTTTCTCAGCAAGCTTGGGTCCTACGCCTTTTAGGACGCACAATTCCTCCACCCCTGCAGAATTGACATGTATGGGCAATTTTGGCTTTTTTTGTTTATTTTTTATGTTTTTTTGTTTTTTCGTCTTATGTTCGGACGAATCAACTTTGGTTACTTTATTCGTAACCGCACTAAAGTCGGGTCCGGACCTTTTCGAGATATAATCCCTTTCGGCGACATATTCCAAATTGGAGTATTCTTCCACCTGCCCGATGGCGGGTACACCCCAGGGTAGATAGCGGAAAACCAGCCCAAGTACCAAAAAGACCAGGGCCATGCGGAGGATTTGTTTTTCGGGAGCGTTCATCAGGAGCACCTACGGACTACGCAGGGGCTCCTTAAATCGTCCGTCTGGCAGCCCCTGCTTTTTTTGTTCATGTAGCAAGGCTTCGACGGCATTCGCGTCAGAAGGCACATCCACGGAGATGCTCTCATAGGGGCTCTGGACCATACGGATAGGGCGTATACCCATGATCCGCATCTGCTCCAAGGAGCGCTCCAGTTCAAGCTTACTCTGGGACAAAGAAGTAAATTCATCGCGGGACTTGCGGGAATAGGCATAGATTCCCTGGTGCTGGAACCACCGGCCAGCTTCGCCTGCAGGGATTTCCCGGCGAAAATCGACGGCAAAACCGTCCTTGACCAAGACCTTCACCACCGTTTTCAAGGGAACATCTTCCGGCTTAAGCGGGCAGGCCACCGTCACCCAGCAGTCCGGGTTTTCGGCAAGAGTCCGGGCGACATCGCACAAGACCGAAGGCTCTACCAAGGGTTCGTCACCCTGCAGGTTCACCACCAGGTCAAGGTCCAGGGCACGGGCGGCCTCCGCCACCCGGTCAGAACCGGTAGCCGCCTCCCCCGTCAGCAAAAATTCGAATCCGGCACGGGAAACTACCTCGGCAATCTCGTCGCTGTCGGTAGCACAGACGATGCGGTCAAAGCATTCTGCAAGGGCCGCCCGCTCCAGAGTGCGGACAATCATCTCCTTGCCGCACAACTTGAAAAGCGGCTTCCCGGGAAACCGGGAAGACCCCATGCGGGCAGGAACAATGCAAGAAACGGAAGACATAATCCAGGCAAAGGAAGCTTCTAGCCGCCAATGACCTTGGGAATGGCGAAGTGGTCGTTTTCCACCGCCGGCGCATTTGCAAAAGCCTGTTCCAGGGTGAATCCCTGCACAGGTACGTCTTCGCGAAGAACCGTTTCGCCGGTTTCGACGGCGGTCATAGGTTCTACATTGGAAAGGTCCAGAGCCTTCAACGCTTCCAGATGATTGAGCATCTTGTCCAGGTGGCCCTTGACGGCAGGAATTTCCTCTTCGGAAATGCTCAGGCGGGACAATTTGGCCAATTTCAGGACTTCATCGTTTTCAAGCATAGGACTCTCCAATCTTTACGAGGGGTAATATAGAAAATTTTGGAATGAAAGGCAAATGAGTTGTGAGTTATGAGTTATGAGGTGTGAGGTGTGGGTTGTGAGGTGTGTGGTGTGAGGTATGAGATATGAGGCACGAACCTCAAAGGGAGCCTTTGGCGACCGAGCTCACTCCTCAAAGCGAAGCGACCTCAAACCCCTAGCCCCTAGATCCTAACCCCTATACCTTACCCCACCACCTGCAGGGCGGCATATTTCAAGATGATGGTACGCAGATTCCCGTCGCCAAAACGAACATCTACGCGGGCGTTGTCCCCTTCGCCGTAACAGCGGGTAACAGTCCCGACTCCGTACTTGATGTGCCGCACCTTTGCTCCTGGATGGAAAGGATTCTCGCTATACTCATCATAGACAATGCGAGGGCCCGACGTATCCACAGACTGAGTGGTCGGCACCACCTTTATGGGATTGCGATAGACGATACGCCGGTCGTTCTTGCGGACCGAATCCGGAACGGAACTCCTGGAACCTCCGAACCGAGACCCGCCCGAAAAGCCCGACGAACTCGAGCCCGAAGTTCCGGAGCCAAAGCTCCGGTTGCGAACAAAAGACGGAGCACTGTTGTAACGGGGCTTTTCGGGAGCATCAGGCGTCCAGCCCGAAAAGGCGGGCCGTTCATCTATGCAGGGCGTAAATTCCACGACAGAAGGATCCAGTTCCTTCAAGAAACGGGACGGCGCAAAAGGCCGGATAGTCCCCTGGAAAAAGCGTCGTTCCGCATGGTACAGGTAAAGCTTCTTTTCGGCACGGGTACAGCCTACGTAGAACAGGCGGCGTTCCTCTTCAAGCTGGTCGTTGGCCTCCTTGACACTCAACATGGAACTTTCCCGAATCAGCGGGAAAATGCCATCGTCACAGCCGGCAATGTGCACCGTATTGAATTCTAGACCCTTCGCCATGTGGATGGTCATAAGAGTTACATGGCCCTTGGAATCGTCCACCTTCTTGTCGGCATCGGTCAAGAGGGAAATGTCCTGCAAGAAGGCGTCTAACGTGGCCCCAGGATGTTCCTCGTCGAATTCACGGATGGCGTTGATCATTTCATCGACGTTGCCTATCCGTTCGTCTGCAGAAAGCTCGTCGTCTTTCCGCAAGAATTCCTTGTAGGCGACATCGTTTACAATCCGTTCTGCCAGGAGCGGAAGCGGAGTCTCTCCGGCGGCCACCAGTTCTTTCCAAGACTGGACCAAGTCCACAAAGCCTTTCAGCTTGGGAGCGGAACGGGACACTCCGCTAGCCTCGGCCACAAGCATCTGCCAGAAGGTCCCTTCGCCGTTTCGAACGCGGGCAAGGACATTTTCTACCGAAGTCTTGCCGATGGCACGGGGCGGCGTGTTGATGACCCGCAGGTGGGCGGCGTCATCCTTTTCATTTGAAAGAAGACGCAAATACGAAAGGATATCCCGGACTTCCTTGCGGTCCCAGAACCGCGTGCCCCCAAAAATCACTGAAGGAATGCGGTTGTCGTTCAAGGCCTTTTCTATTACGCGGGACTGGGCATTGGTGCGGTAAAACACCGCCGTCTTGGAGTAATTCGCCTCGCCAGCCACGGCAATCAAATCTGCTATCTGCTGGGCTTCGCTACGATCGTCCATCGTGTGCCGTACCCGAATGGGGTCGCCGGCTTCTTCCTTGGAATACACCACCTTCTGCATTTCCAGGGGGCGCACGTTGTGGGCAATTACAGAGCCCGCCCCCTTCACGATATTTGACGTAGAGCGGTAGTTCCGTTCCAGCTTGACGATAGTCACCGGGGCAAAATCCCTATGGAAATTGCGGATGATCTTGATGTTCGCCCCACGCCAGCCGTAAATGCTCTGGTCGTCGTCGCCCACCACTGTCACGTTTTTCTGCTCGTTAATGAGCAACTTCAAAAGTTCATACTGCACGTCGTTGGTATCTTGATATTCATCTACCACCACGTACTTGTAGCGTTCCGCCAGCTGGTCTGCCAAGTGGGGTACTTTCTGGAGCATGAGCACCGTATTGAACAGCAGGTCGTCAAAGTCCATGGCGTTGGACTCCTTGAGGCGCTTCTGGTATTCCCCGTAAAGCCTGGCCATTCTCTCCTGGTCGGCAAATTCAGAGCGCATCATGGCGATTTCCGGCGTCTGCAAAACAGCTTCGCCGTTGGTATATAGAATGGTGTTCTTGTATCGAGAAATGGCTCCGTGAAGTTTTTTTACTTCGGACGCATCGTAATTTTCGCCCAGTTCTTCCTTGAGGATTTCTTTCAGGATCCGCTTCTGGTCATCGTCGTCATAGATGGAGAAATTGTTGTCGTACCAGGAGCCGCCCATGGCGTGAATCACGAAATCCTTGGTCAGGCAAAGCCTCAAAAGTTTCAGGCACACGGAATGGAACGTGCCCATCCAGTTGAAAGCCAGGCGAACCTGCAAAAGCTTCTGGATACGCTCCTTCATTTCGCGGGCGGCCTTGTTGGTAAACGTCACCGCCAAAATCCGGTCCGCCTCCACCTGATGGAACGAAACCAGATGGGCTATCTTGTAGGTGATGGCACGCGTCTTGCCCGAACCCGCCCCCGCCAAAATAAGCATGGGGCCGTCAATCTTCTTGGCAGCAGCCGCCTGTTCCGGGTTCAGTTCCTTGTCTAAAACACTACCATCAACAATATTAGCCATCTAAAGCCTCTAGTTCTACACAAATGTGCAATATAGAAAGTTTTCGCATTTATCGGAAAACAAAAAAAAGAATTAAAAATGAAACGAATCATTTTTAATTCTTCATTCTTGCTATTTCATTTATCTTACTGATCGTCGGCGGCAGACGCACCCACAGCCTGTTCTAGCGTGGTGTGACCGTCCAAGGCCTTCTGGATACCGTCCATGCGGAGCGTAATCATGTCGCATTCCTGCATGGCGGCGCGCTTGATGACGTCACCGGAGGAACGCTTGATAATCAGGTTACGGACTGTTTCGTTGGGCACCAGGAACTCGTAGATACCGCAACGGCCCTTGTAGCCCGAACCATCGCACTTGTCGCACCCCTTGCCATGGTAGAACTGCATGTCGGGAGACAGGTGGAGTTCTTCGCGCAGGGACGGAGATATTTCCACAGGTTCCTTGCAGTACTTGCAGATGCGGCGAACCAGACGCTGGGCAAGCACACCCTTGATAGCGGTGGACACCAGGAATGGTTCCAGGCCCATTTCCAGCAGACGGGGGAATGCACCGGCAGCATCGTTGGTATGGAGCGTACTAAAGACCAAGTGACCCGTCAGAGCGGCTTCGATAGCCATGGACGACGTCTCCTGGTCACGCATTTCACCGATCATAATCACATCCGGGTCCTGACGGAGCAGGGCGCGAATGCCCGCCGCAAAGGTAAAGCCTGCGGCGTTGTTGATTTGACCTTGGTTCACACCGTCAATATTAAGTTCCACAGGGTCTTCCATCGTAGAGATGTTGATGGTGGAATCCAGAATTTCTCGAATAGAAGCGTAAAGCGTGGTAGACTTACCGGAACCCGTAGGACCGGTCACAAGCACAATACCGTTAGGAGCGTTAATAGCATCAATGAACTGTTTGAGCACACGGGGGTCAAAGCCCATGTCCTTCAAGGGGAACTGACCCGAGTTCGGGTCCAAGATACGCATAACGATCTTTTCACAAACACCGCGCTTACGGAGCGATATCGGGAAAGAGCTCACACGAAGGTCCACTTCGGAACCCTTGTAACGCACCGTGAAACGACCGTCCAAGGGTTTACGCTTTTCAGCGATGTCCATCTTGGAAAGAAGCTTGATACGGGAAAGAATCTGGGGCATCAAGCGGGCAGGAATGGGAGACATGACCTGCAGGTCGCCGTCAATACGGTAGCGGAGCTTGAGGAATGTCTCCTGGGGTTCCAGGTGAATATCAGAGGCGTGACGGGCAATGGCTTCGTGAATCAGCGTGGTCACGATTCGCACCACCTGGCGGCCTTCTTCGTCGGTCAGTTCCGGTTCGTCGTTACCGCCCTGACCCCGTTCCACGGTTTCCAGTTCTTCGCCGTCCTTGGTCTCACCAATCAGCTCCGCCAAGGATTCTTCGGAAGTGCTACGCCCCGCGAACACGCGGTCGATAGTCTTGACCACATCCGCGTCGGAGGCCATGACGATGTCCACTTCCATCTTTACCTTGAACTTCACGATGTTGATCACACGCATGTTGGTGGGATCAGTCATTGCGATGGTCAGGGCTTCACGCTGGACACGGCGGTCATCTTCGCCCTTGGAAACAAACAGGGGCACCACCTTGTAAGTCCTGCACAAGTCTTCGGGCAAGTAGGTGTAGGCCTCGGGGTCGATAGCAAAATTTTCAAGCCTTACATAGGGAACTTCGAACTGCTTGGAGAGAATCTCCACCAGGCGTTCTTCGGGCATGAACTTCAAGTCCACCAAAGTACGGCCAAGACGCTTGCCGGTCTTCTTCTGCTCTTCCAGAGCCTGGTCCAGCTGTTCCTGGGTGATGTACTTCTGGGCGAGCAACATCTCGCCGATACGCATCTTGGTAGTGGACTGCATCTGCACACCCAAGATGCTCGTAAGGGTATCTTCGCTGACCATGCCCAGGCGAATGAGAATCTTCGCCAGAGGGATTCCGGTACGCTTGTGTTCCGAGGTAGCATGAGCCAGCTGGTCTTCGTCCAGGACACCCTGACGAATCAGCAATTGGCCCAAGTTCATTTTTGTGTTACTTATCATAAATGCGACCAAGCCTGAGCTTTAACAATCTTTTTTTTCCCTTCTTCGAGCATGTAGACACCGGCACCTTCTTGAACCGAGCCAATCTCGTATACCCCGTCGGGGAAACCTTCTATTGAAAATATATCATTTTTGGCAGAAACGGTAAATAAAAGCACGTATTCTTCACCGCCATCCATCACAAAATCCATAGGATTTAGGCCATATCGGCTACACATTTCTGAAACCCTTGGGTCTACAGGAATCCGATTGGCCTTCACCTCCAAGGAAACTGCAGATGACAGGGCCAAATGGTTCAGCTCCGAAGAAAGTCCGTCGCTGATGTCCAAAGCACCGTGGCAAACGCCCGTAGAGGCAAGACGTGCGCCGAGGTCCTCCCGGATGGAGGGGCTCAAGTGGTACTGAATCAGGTCCTGAAATACCTCGAAACCGGCGGGGCGGTTCTGCAACAGCCAGAGCCCTGCGGCCGAACGCCCGAGGGTTCCTGAGACGAACAGCCTGTCGCCCGCCGTAGCGCCACTCCGGAGCAGGCGGGTAGGCGCCACCTGTTCGCCTACGAGGGTCGTAGAAAACATTCCCACATCGCCGGAGACGGTATCGCCCCCGATAAGAGCGATGTTCCTTTTGGCAAATCCTTCCGCCACAGCAGCGGAAACCCGACGCACCGTTTCATCACTCCAGCTCTTGCCTACGCAGAGGCCGAACAGGGCCAGGCGGGGCCTGCCACCCATGGCGGAAATATCCGAAACGTTGGAAATGATGTGCTTTTCCACGGCCTGTTCCGGCGTGGACCAGTCCAGGCGGAAGTGGGTCCCTTCTACGGACAGATCCTTGGTGGCAAGCCAACCGTCAAACTCGGCGGCATCGTCGCCTACGGGGAGCCAATCCCGAAATTCGGGGGCTTCTTTTTCTAGGGGCAACGACTTTTCCAGAATGCCGTTTATCAGTCTGAATTCGCCAAGGTCGGGAAACATGTGCGTTAATTGTTGATTAATGTTTGATATGTTTTTCCTATCTCAAAAATAATAGATTTCTCTCCAAAATTGCCCTTTTTGCCCCTAAAAAAGGGCTTTCAAACTTTCTATACTTTAGCCCGTGGGACACATATTCTTCATAGCCCCTTCTTCACCGGGCAGCTTGGACCGCCTGAGCCAGTGGACTCTCCGCTGGCTTCTGGAAAACGACATGGCCGAAGATTCCACCATGTACACCTGCAATACCATCGAAGAAGCGGCAAACATCCTGGAGACGGCGCTCATTACGGGGGATTCTCCGGCACTTATCATCTTTGACCACGCCGACCGGCCCACCGACATGAACATTGCCTTCAGCAGAAGGCTCCGCAACAGCATCCCCGAATCCTGGATTGTGGAAATCGTCCCGGACACCATGCCCATCGAAAAAGAAGAAGACGGCCTTTACTGGATCCGCAGGCCCCTTACCGAAGACGAATGGCGGGAGACCCTGGACCAGGTGCTGCGGAAGACCCCCACACCGCAGTGGGCAGAAAACTAGCCGCTACGCGGCGGTGTGAGATGTGGAATGTATAATGTGAAATGACTGATTATACATTGTACACCTCTCATTACACATTACACACTACACATTACCCCTAAGTTCTATATTGAGCCTGTATGATTAAGGGCGTCAGTTATTTCGGCGTACGCACGCCAAAGCATGCACTAGCCGACATGCAAGACATCAAGGCGGCGGGTTTCAACGCCGTGCTCCACACCTGGAGCGAAGAAGACCAGCAGTATTATTACGACACCATGGCTGAAATCGTGGACCGGACCGCCGAGCTAGGTCTAACGGTCTATGTGAACCCCTGGGGGGTGGGCCGGGTGTTCGGTGGCGAAGCCTATTCCGAACTCACCGCCCGTAATCACGACCTGTGCCAGGTGGCTCTGGACGGCAAGCCCAAGGTGGCCGCCTGCCCCAACCATCCGGAATTCCGCACCTACATGCACCGCTGGATAGAATCCGTCTGTGCGACCAAAGTAAGCACCATCTTTTGGGACGAGCCCCATTTTTACTTTGAGAAGGGAGGCCTCCAGAACTGGAGCTGCCGTTGCGAAAAATGCCGCGAAAAGTTCCGCACGCAATTCGGTTACGAGATGCCCGCCGAACTCACCGATGACGTATTGAAGTTCCGCGAAGACAGCCTCATTGATTTTTTGAAAGAAATGACGGAAGATGTTCACGCCCGCGGGAAGCGCAACTGCGTATGCATGTTGCCGCCCTGGTTCCCGGCAGGCCTCGACGACTGGAGCCGCGTGGCATGTCTCGAAAGCGTTGACGAAATTGCATCTGACCCTTATTGGGAACGGGGCGCCACCGAAGAATGGGTTCGGGAAAAGTACGCCGAGACCGCAAACAAGCTCGTGACCGTGGCCGCCAAATACGGCAAGGCCGTGCAGATGTGGATTAAGGCCTACCAGATCGAGGCGGGCCGCGAAAACGACCTGGCCATTGCCGTAGCCGAAAGCCGCAAGGCTGGCATCAACAACATCTTCGCCTGGAGCTACCGCGGTACAGAATCCTTAAGTTGGCTCAAGAGCGACTGCCCAGAGAGTGTGGCAAAAGCATTCCGCAAGTCCCTGGATTTAGCCTAGGAACCCTACTCCACCCTATAAAGGCACTTCTTGCAACGGGAGATGTTCCCCGCCGCAATTTGGCGGCGTACCGATTCCATCTCAGATTCCAAGGAGTGCTTACCGTCAAACAAATTTCCCGTTTCAAAGCCATCGGCAGGGCAGCCCTTCAGGTGTCCATCGGGCCACAGGTAAAAGGTGTTGGTCGCAAAACGGCAGGGCATTCCACGTCGCGTGGCAAACAGCTTCAGGAACACATCCTTGAAATAGCTACAACGGTTACGCCACAGTTTGCGGTTGTTCCATACCGAGACCAGTTTTTCCTTGTTCACGGTCCTCGGATAATCTAAAATGACTCCGCTGCCATTCAAGATGGAACGGACTTCGGCAAGGACCTTGGCCACCTTGGCTGCAACCTCAGGGTCCGACATGTCCAGCTGTTCCTTGCGCAGGTAATCGTGGTCCATGGAATTGAGCCACTGGATGTTGTACGCCGACACCTGCAGGTCCTTGAGCCAGCGGGCCACCTCCGGTAGGCCTTCCAGGGTGTCCTTCATAGCAATAGAAGTGACAATCAGGTGGGGGCGTCTCTTTTGCTCCAGTCGCTCCCGTGCAAAACATTCAATATGGTCGATGACCTTCTGGAACTGTTCTACCCCCACGCCACACCACTTGGTAAAAATTTCGGGAGAAAGGCTGTCCATGGAGATGAACAGGCGGTCAATGGTGGAATCCAGAATGACACGACGGTTGCGTTCATTCAACAGGAGGGCGTTGGTGACCATGGATACATCGGGAGTCCTTACCGTTTCCGAAAGTAGCTTCACCAGTTCCGGAAAGTGAGGATTCACCAACGGTTCGCCAGCACAGCTCAAAAAGAGGGACCAGCAGTTCTTTTCGACGCTTTTAAAGACTGGTTCAATTTTATCCAACGGCAGCGACTGCTTGGTTGCGGGATCCAGGTCCGCATTGTCACAATAATGACAACGGAAATTGCACCGCGTGTCCAAGTCTATCCGAAGGTCCTTCCTGTGAAAAAACATGCCAGTGAAAATAGAAAATGGTTCCATGAACAAAAGGCCCCCGCCTATTGGCAGGGGTGAATTATTAAGTATGGCGCGAGCCGTCTTTTTATCTATACTACTTCGCGCGTTCCAGGTAAGAACCGTCGCGGGTATCCACGCGGATCTTGGTGTTGTTTTCGATGAACAGCGGAATCATCACCTTGGCGCCGGTTTCGAGAGTGGCTTCGCGCATCACGTTGCCGCTGGTGTTGCCCTGCACAGCCGGAGGAGCGTCCACAATCATCAGGTCAACGAAGGTAGGCGGAATCACTTCGATAGGAAGCGTAGCGCCGGACTTCGGGTCCTTCCACCAGGTCACTTCTACGGTAGCGCCGTCCAGGAGCCAGACTTCGCAGCCGTTCAGAGCTTCCTTGGAAATTTCTTCGGTTTCCTGGGATTCGTTGTTCAAGAAGTACCAAGTAGAACCGTCATTGTAGAGGTAGGTCATTTCGGTGAAGGTCACGTCGGCTTCTTCCACCGTGTCGCCGCTCTTCCAAGTGCGTTCCAAGGTGCGTCCGGTCACCAGGTTCTTGATGCGAACACGGTTGAAGGCCTGGCCCTTACCCGGTTTCACGAACTGGTTTTCGATGATTTCGTACGGCTGATCATCAACCATGATTTTAAGTTTCTTGCGGAATTCGTTGGTGCTTACAGTACCCATATTATCCTCTTGTTGATTTTGAAGCTAAATTTAGTATATAATGGAAAATTCAGGGACCATTTTCACACAAATTTCCGAATTTTTAGACTATTTAGGAAGCGATTCGACAGGCGCCACCGCTATGTCAACTCAGGACGGACTCGACCTTTCGCCCAAATTTCCATTCCTTTGTTCAAGGCACTTCGCCGACTTGATAAAAAAGTCTAGCCACCCCGAAGCACTCCTTCGCGAGGTTCTGCCCCTTACCATAGAACGGGAAAACGTTCCCGGGTTCGTTGACGACCCCGTAGGAGACCTGCCCGCAGGCAAGTCCGACTGCGTTATCCAGAAATACGACGGACGCGCCCTGATTGTCTCGACCGCCACCTGCGGTGTCCGTTGCCGTTTCTGCTTCCGCAAGAACTACCCCTTCCAGAATGGACCCGACGTGGCCCGCGAAGTCAGCAACTGGCTCGACACCCACAGCGACGTTTGGGAAGTCATCCTCTCCGGAGGCGACCCCCTCACGCTTTCGCCCGGAGCCTTCCGCGACCTGGTGGAATCCATCGCAGCCCACCCCTCGGTCACTACGCTTCGTATTCATACAAGACTCCCTGTGATGCGCCCGGACCTTGTAATGCAGCACTTTGAACTGCTGCGGGAACTGCCTACCCGATTCAACTGCGTGCTGGTGGCTCATGTAAACCATGCCGACGAACTGGACGATGAATCGGCCAACCTGTTTACCCACCTCAAAATTTGCGGCTGGACGCTCTTGAACCAGAGCGTTCTTTTGAAAGGCGTAAACGACGATTCAGACAAATTAACAACTCTCTGCCGCAAGCTTTTTAAACAGAGTGTTCTCCCCTACTACCTGCACCAGCTGGACCACGCCAACGGGGTCGCCCACTTTGAAGTTTCCGATGCGCGGGCGCGCGAACTGATTGCAGAAATCCGCACCAAGCTGCCAGGCTACCTGGTGCCGAAACTCGTCCGGGAAATCGCCGGCGAAAAAAGCAAGACACCGATTTGATTCGCCAAGCGCTTACAAAAACATTCCTTTTTCCTTATTTCGGCTTTTTGATAAATTTTGTCAAATCGTTTTCCACAAAAAACGGTGTGAAAACCGTATAAAATAAGCTATCTTTGGGCGCAAAAAAAGGGGATCTCCATGAGCAAGAGAAGAATCGTCATTACCGGCATCGGTGCCGTAACTCCCGTCGGAAAGAATGTAGCCGACATGTGGCAATCCATCAAGCTGGGAAAGAGCGGTATCGCTCCCATCACCCTGTTTGACGCCTCCAATTGCTCCGTAAAAATCGCCGCCGAAATCAAGGATTTCAAGCCCGAAGAACACGGAATCGACCCCAAGGAAGCCCGCCGTATGGCTCGCTTCACCCAGTTCTTGGTAGGAGCGGCCAACGAGGCCGTCAAGGACGCGGGCCTTAGCCGCGAACAGCTGGCCGAAGACACTACGGGAATCGTGGCCGGAAACGGCCTTTCGGGAATGGACGTGCTTGACGAGACCTACAACAAGTACATCGAAGGTGGCAAGCGGAGGGTTTCGCCTCTCGCCATGCCGGAACTGATTCCCAACGAGGCCTGCGCCAACGTTTCCATCGCTCTCGGCATTACGGGTCTTGCCCATACGGTGTGCACCGCCTGTGCCTCCGGCACCGACGCCATCGGGGTCGCCCTGGATTCCATCCGGTCCGGTCGTCTGGACGTGTGCCTGGCGGGAGGCTCCGAAAGCGGCATTACGGAATATTCCATCAAGAGCTTTGCGGGCATGCACGCCCTCACCGACAAGTTCAACGACGACCCCGAAAAGGCGTCCCGCCCATTCGACAAAGACCGTAGCGGCTTTGTCATGGGCGAAGGCGGTGCAGTGATGGTCCTGGAAGAACTGGAACACGCCAAGGCCCGCGGAGCCAAGATTTATGCGGAACTGGCCGGCTACGGCGCCTCTGCCGACGCCTACCACATTACCAGCCCCCGACCGGGTGGAGAGACCTGCGCAAAGGCCATGAGCCGCGCCCTGAAAGATGCGGGCATTGCGCCTACCGACGTGGACTACTACAACGCCCACGGCACATCCACCCACTTAAACGACATTACCGAAACCGAGATGCTGAAAATCGTGCTGGGCGAACACGCCTACAAGATCAAGGTTTCCAGCACCAAGAGCATGACCGGCCACTGCGTCGGCGCCGCGGGCGTCATCGAGGCCATCATCTCCACCCTCGCCATCCGCGACTCCTTCTACCCCGCCACCCTGAACCTGGACAACCCCGACGAAGGCTGCGACCTGGATTACGTGCCGAAGGTAGGCGTCGAAGGAAACATCGACGTGGCCGTTTCCGCATCTCTCGGTTTTGGCGGTCACAACGGCGTGGTCGTCATCAAGAAATTTAATGGCTAAAAAGCCAAATCAAAAAAAGGGAATATAATGATTATCCAACCCATGATTCGTAGCAACATGTGCATCAACGCCCACCCCAAGGGCTGCGCTGCCGACGTCGTTCGTCAAATCAAGTATGTGCAAAAGAAAAAGGCCGAAAGGGGTCCGCTCAAGGGTGAACCCAAGACCGTGCTGGTAGTGGGATGCTCCACCGGTTACGGGCTTGCCAGCCGCATTTCTGCCGCCTTTGAATATGGTGCCGACACCATCGGCATTTCCTTCGAAAAGGAAGGCACCGAACAAAAATCCGGCACGCCGGGCTGGTACAACAACATGGCCTTTGACCGCGAAGCCAAGGCCGCAGGCCTCCAGTCCGTCACTTTCAACGGCGACGCCTTCTCCCACAACATGCGTAAGAAGGTCATCGAAACCGTAAAGCAGATGGGCAAGAAGATCGACCTGATTATCTACAGCGTGGCCTCTGCCGTCCGAGTGGACCCGGACACGGGCGTCATGTACCGCAGCGTGCTGAAGCCCATCGGAGAAACCTTTTCCGGCGAGACCATCGACTGCATGACCGGCAAGATTAGCACCATCAGTGCCGAACCCGCCACCGCCGAAGAAGCGGAAAACTCCGTGAAGGTCATGGGCGGCGAGGACTGGGCTCTCTGGATTCGCCAGCTGGCCGCCGCAGGTGTCCTTGCCGAAGGCGTAAAGACGGTAGCCTACTCCTACATCGGACCGAGCCTTTCCCACCCCATCTACCGCGACGGCACCATCGGAGGCGCCAAGAAGCACCTGGAAAAGACAGCCAAGGAACTCCACGCCGAACTCCAGGCAAGCCTCAAGGGCGAAGCCTATGTGTCCGTGAACAAGGGCCTGGTGACACGTTCCAGCGCTGTCATCCCCATTATCCCGCTGTACCTGTCCGTGCTGTTCAAGGTCATGAAGGAACAGGGCACCCACGAAGGCTGCATCGAGCAGATGGAACGCCTGTTTGCCGAACGCCTTTATACCGGCTCTGCCGTGCCTACCGACGAGAACCACCTCATCCGCATCGACGACCTGGAAATGGACCCCAGGGTCCAGGAAGAAGTCAAGAAGCGCATGGCCACCATCACCCAGGAGAACTTCGCCCAGGTAGGCGACCTGGAAGGCTACCGCCACGACTTTTTGGCCACCAACGGTTTCGACGTAGAAGGTGTGGACTACAACGCCGACGTAGCCACCATGGCGACGATCTAATCAGGCGGATTTTACGCCCCAACAATTCAAAAAAGGCCCATTTCGCTTTGTATATGTGAAACGGGCCTTTCAGTACATTACTTTTTTCTTATTTTTTTTCAAATTATCATGGATCAGCTGCGTCCAGTCCCTGAAGTCGCTGGTGCTCCGATCCCAAACAAGGAGAAACAAGATGAAAAAACGGTTTCTGGCCATTGGCCTCGCTACCGGAGCAATGGTCTTTATGACCGCCTGCGGTGACGAAACCACCAATACCGACATTATCAAGGCGGACATTGCAGCAAATGCGGATTCGCTCCCCGAATGCAACAAGAGTTACGACGGCATGTTGGCCTCCATCCCCTCCAAGGGCACAATTTTGGTTTGTACCCAGGGCAACTGGGAAAACGTGGCAAAAACGATACAGACCTCCACCGATAGTTCGGGCAATTCTACCAACCAGTCTGGCTGCACCGCCAAGACTACCGACGGCGGTGTGCAGATAGTTTGCGACGGCAAGGCCGTGGCCACCCTGAAAAACGGGGAGAAGGGTGCCGAAGGCAGCGACGGCAAGCAGGGAGCTCAGGGCGACAAGGGCGATCCGGGTTCCAACGGCTCCGGTTCCAGCGGCAAGGACCTGAAGTTGGACGAAACTGACTGCTCCGTGACCTACATAGGTTTTGACATAACCCTCTACAAGTGCGGTGACGAAAAATACCTGGAAAACCTAAGCGGCGACAAGGCCAACCTCAAGACCTGGAACGGCCTGAACACGGAAACAGTCATCAAGAACAAGGCCGGGACGGTAATCAGCAACCACTTCTCTATGTCGTCCTTCGAATCCGCTACAGGCAACTCCGATGGAAAATTCCTTTGGAATGGCGAAGACGCCTGGATTGACGACGATGCTAACGTGACCGCCGACAGGCTCAAGAAGGACTTCGCCATCAGGGCTCAGGCAAAGCTCACTGTCGAAAGCGGAGCAACCAAATATGTCAGTTTCCCAGTAGAGCCGATGGTAGGCGTGTACATGCAATTCGCTTCAATGAGTGTTCATTCGTTGGGCGGACTGTGCCTCACCTACGAAGCCAAACAGAAAATGGAACTCATCGCTGTTCATAACATTGGATTGGAGGTTGCACGTGTTCCGCTTAATGCCTCGTCCAAGGTGACCACGGTGAATATCCTTCCTGGAGATTTTAAGGCTGACAGTGCCGACGCGAAGGTGGCGGGGATTCTCGGCGACGCTCTCGCAATCATCATCAAGGCGGTGGGGAGCCTTGAAGCGGGAGAATATGAAAATGAATTCGCCATCTATGAGATTGGCGCTTATGGCCGTTGCAGTGGCCCTAGATTTGAAGACATTGAAGCCTGGGCAAAGACCGTCAAGAAGGGTACGGGAAAGCTTGTGGACAACCGCACGGACCCCGCCATTACCTATAACACTGTAACCATAGGCAACCAGACCTGGATGGCGGAAAACCTGAGAATTCCTTACGACACTAAAACTGTCGGTGAAGATGGTATTGCAGGAACGTCAGACGATGAACCCATGATCCTTTGCCCTGCAACAGAAGAAGAAACTGTTGCCAAGGGATGTCTCTACAGATGGTCCGCCGTCATGGACTCCGTGGGCCTCTACAACGACGACTCTGTTTACCAGGATGAAAACGGCATTGATGTAGCCCTCAAGCATTGTGGTTATAATAAATCTTGTGCCCTCACTGCCCCTGTCAAGGGAATTTGTCCTGACGGTTGGCATGTGCCCAATATGGCGGAACTTAACGAACTGTGGAATACGGCAATATTCGACAAATCTCTGAATAGTACGACCTTACTTCGCGGTTTGGCGGCTGGTGAAGGCAAATGGAATTGGCTAGGATTCTCCCTAGTTCAGACGGGTTTCTCAAATGACAATCTTTCCAGTTATAGTGAATACGTTACCAATACGTATCTCTGGTCTAGCGATCAGCATAGTGCTACAAATGCCCGCTATAAGTATACAAATTTCCCCTCAATAACAAACAGCGAATCTAATGGCGAAACCAAGAGTCGTGGTTTCTCGGTCCGCTGCATTCAAGACAAGGCTAAGGAATAAGGAGGGCTGAACAATGAAAAAGATTACTATGAAAAAACTTTCTCTCGTCTCTAGTCTCTCGTCTCTCGTCTTGTTGATGGCCTGCGGCGACGACGTGACCAACGAAAGCGTGGTCAAGGCCGAGTCTTACGAATCCAAGGCGGACCTGCCCGATTGCGGTGAAAAATACGAAGGCAAGTTTGCCACTATCCCCTCCAAGGGCGAAGTCTATATGTGTGCCGAAGGCAAGTGGAATAGCCTTTTGAGCAAGGCTGCAATCAGCGAAGACGGTGAATTCGCCTGCTCCACCGTAGAACTTGCAAACAAGACGGGCTACAAGGTGGTTTGCGGTGGCGACTCCGTGGCGGTGGTCAAGAACGGTGCCAAGGGTGAAGCCGGCGACAAGGGAGAAAAGGGTCCCGACGGCCTAGTCGGCGAAAAGGGCTCTGACGGCAGCGGGAGCGACGGCCGTGACCTGACTCTCGGCAAAAACGACTGCGCCGTGCTCAATTCCGGCGCTGACTACGTGGTCTATGACTGCGGCGACAGCGTCTACGTAAAGAATATGAGCGGAGCAAAGACGGTTGCAAAGACTTGGAATGCGCTTTTGCTTAATAAAAACATGTATGACACGGACGATAATCTCCTTGTAACCTGGACCACTAATTACCTAGCCAGCGAGGCTGCCGGTAAAAGTGAGGGTTCGTTGGTGCGTTGGGAGGGCGACGAAGCCTGGTCAAATGGTATCACCGTGGACAAAAACAATGCTCTTGCAAAACTGTTTTCCATTAGCGGTACGGCCTCTATCAAAGTTCAGGAAGGCGCCACGGCCAATGCCACTTATGGAGTGGAGCCGATGGTAGGTGTTATAGGTGAACTTTCTTCAACGAAGAACATTTCGTTGTGGGGTGGCCTCTGCCTTACCTATGACGCGGAAAAAGATATGGAAGTCCTTATTATTGACAATACAGGCAAGAAGGTCGCTCGTGATACTCTGAAGGCTTCAGCCAAGGAGACTACGGCAAATGTTCTCTGGACTGCCTTCACTTTGGACAATGCCGAGGACAAGCTGGAGGATGTTCTTGAAAATGCATATACCATAATTATTAAGGCTGCGGGAGACCTCAAGGAGGGCACTTACACTAACAAGTTCGCTATTTACGAATTTGGCGCCTATGGCAAGTGCAATGGCCCTACTTATAACAAGGTTAAGGCGGATGTCCTTAGTAAAAAAGGTGCAACAGGCTCTCTTACCGACACCAGGAATGGCGAAACCCAAACGTACAAGACTGTCACCATTGGCGATGACGTATGGATGGCGGAGAACTTGAGGGCCCCCTACACTTTCAACAAACTTAATAAGTTTGGGGACGATGCTGAAGAAGTACTAGACGGTGAAGGAAATCCGATTCCCGTGAATCTGAGCCCCTGCAATGCCGATGCGGATCTTTGTGACGAGTATGGTCCGCTTTACACCTGGGCCGCCGCTATGGATTCTATGGGCTTGTACAATGATGCATCCGTCTATCAAGACGAAGATGGCAAGGAAGTTGCGGGCAGACGGTGCGGATACGATATGGATTGTGCCCTTAAGGAACCCGTTAAGGGGATTTGCCCTGAAGGCTGGCATTTGCCTAGCAGCCAGGAATACAAGGCTTTATATGAGGCTGCGGGATACGATGAATATTACGAAGACGGAACTCGCTATATAGTGGGCCGCGCCCTTGGCTTAATCCCGAACGATGAAGATAATTCCAACTGGTTAGGCTTCAATGCTGTGGCTGCAGGATACATAGGTGGGGGTGGTTATGAAAGTGCCGGTCATGAATCTTATATGTGGTTGTCTACTAGTATAGATGAATCTAATGCCTATACATTTAATGTCACATTTACCTCTGCCGGCATGTGGAAACTGTACGTAAGTGAGAACTTTGGTAAGGAAGATTATGCTGCAGCTGTTCGCTGTGTCAAGGATCAGGTTAAGGAATAAGGAGGGCTAAACAATGAAAAAGATTACTATGAAAAATTCTGTTGTGTCATCCTGGAGCCGCGTAGTGGCGATAGGATCCATAGCATCCCTCGCCCTCCTTACCGCCTGCGGCGACAACGTGACGGACAACGATCCCGTTGCCACCCAGGCATACGAAGGCCAGGAAGACTTCCCTGAATGCGACAAGGACTACGAAGGCATGTTCGCCACCATCAAGTCCAAGCAGGAACTCTACATTTGCACCGCCGAAAAGTGGGTGAACCTGACTACCGGCCAGGCCGTGTCCGACAAGGACGGTTCCGGTAAAACCGGATGCACATCCAAGGAACTCAGCGACAAGAGCGGTGTCCAGGTAATCTGCAACGGCGATACCGTGGCGACCCTTAGCTATGGCAAGACCGGTGCCAAGGGTTCCGACGGCGACACGGGCGACACGGGCGACAAGGGCACCAAGGGTTCCGACGGCAGCAGCTTTAGCGGCACCACCCCAACGTGGGACCCCGACCGCTGCAAACTCAAGAACGCAGGCCTTGACTACATGATTTACGACTGTGGCGACAGCACCTATGTGAAACAGCTTGTGAAGGCGAGCACCTACAACAGCTACTGGTGGAACCCTCTTAAAAACATGAGCCAAATCGGTTACAATGGCAACAATGTTTATACATTATACAATGATCAATTTGGTGAAAAGGCCAGTGGCGATCTGGTTCGTTTCGCTGGGGATGTTGCGGGTGCAAACGCTACTGTGACACGTGCTGACCTTTATAGGGATGATGCCCAGATTAAAGGTAAGGCAAGTGTTGTAGTAAAAGAAGTGCAAACAGTCACTGCCGACAAGTACCGGCCTTTCGTAGGAGCCAAGTTTACATACAGCTCTACAGGCACCAATATCGGCGGCAGGGCGGGCGTTTGCCTGACCTATTCTTCCGAAAAAGAAATGAATCTGCTTATTGAAGGCAATACCGGTTTCTTGAAGGCGGCCTTGCCTGCGACCAAGAAGGGCGACGATGTAAAAGACACTATGGTGCAATTGCTCTGGCGAGACTTTGAACCTGTAGCCGAAGGTGTTGATTTTAATAAGGTCATTACTAGTGCAAAGTATGCATACGTAGAGGCTGTTGGCGGTACGGATGTTGGCACGCATGAAAACCAGTTCTCCGTATATCAATTTGGAGATTATGGTAAGTGTGATGATTATACAGCTACCAAGTGGCTAGATTATCTAAATAGTCTAGAAACAACAAAGGGCACGTATGTCGACACACGTACAGATACATACAATACCAAGAGTGTGACTTACGGAACCCTTACCATTGGCGGCAAGGTGTGGATGACCGATGATTTAAGGTTTGCAACAGCCAACACCACTTGCTTGGGAACGACAGGCGTTTGTGAATATGGCCTGAAATATACCTTTACAGAGAGAACCTCTGTCTGTCCTAGCGACGACGGCTGGCGTATTCCAACAATAAGAGAATGGGGAGAGCTGTTTAAAATTGTCAGTGGGGAGATTAATTTAACGGATAATCCCAATTCATTGACTGTTATTAGCGCCCTCTGGAGTCCAAAGAACAATAAAAATGAGGGGAAGGATATAATAGGGTTCAACATGGTTTTTTATGGCACTTATACGCTTGACGAAGAAGATGAATATTTGACGTCAACAAGCAATCATGTTGATATTTATGGAGCAGGGCATAACTATACCCACATCTATGGCTTAACAGAGCCCAGTCAATATACTGGATGGAGTAATTCTGTTCCCGGACGCATCCGTTGCATAAAGGATGCTCCCACGGTCGCTCCGTAAGGACACGCAACTCTAAACCACACAAGGCCCGCATTTGCGGGCCTTTGTACTTTCGAATATAGCCTAAATCGCCTGCAGCAGCGCTGTCAGGCGAATTTCTATTTCGACCCAGTTGCCGTTTACCATGAGCCGCAAGGGCGAAAAAATTTTCCTGCTGGAAGAGCAGGACTTCGCCCCTAACACCACGAAGCACATTTTTTCAAACAAAAGATGGAATATTTTTTATGGCTCTATCGTTTTTTTTTATCTTTGGGGATGGTAAAAGACGCAAGGAGCATAGTATGTCCGATTGGCTGTTCAAATCATGGATCAAGGTTTCCGTCGTGACGGTTATCCTTTTCTTTTTTTATCACCTTTTCATCTCCCTGAAACTGGAACAGGAAGATTTCAAGAACAATTCCAACGACCAAGAGTAGGCTCACCTTATGGAACAAAACAAGGACATTGCCGACATCCAGGCCGCCGAAGCGGTATTCCACAAGAAGAAAAAGTTCATTTTGTGCTATCACAGCTTTAGCGTCATGAATTTCAAGAAGGCCAGTGTGCAAATCCGCAAGATTGCAGAAGCCGCAGGCTCCCCCATCAGCATCGCCGTGGTGCCCGCCTTTGGCGCCGCTCCGGAATCAGAAGCCGAAGAATTCCGTGAAGAACTGGAAAAGTTCGTGCAGGAAGGCTACGAAATCATGCTCCACGGGGCACGCCACCGGGCCGACCTCTCCCTGAAGCGCAGCCTCCAGGGCAAGCTCGCCCTGCTGATTTCCAACAACGAGGCCGAATTTGCAGGTCTCAACGAACGGCTCACCCAGGCGCTTCTCAAGCGTAGCCTCGCCCTGTGGAAGGCCCACGGCACAGGCAAGCCCTCCGGATTCATCCCGCCCATCTGGTTCGGGAACAAGTTCCTCAAGCAGCAAGCCCTGGAAATCTTCGACTACTACGAAGACTACCACGGCATCTACAAGAAGATCGGTGACAAGATCAAGAAAACCTATTCCAAGACCCTCAGCTTTTCCATTATTCCAAACGCGCTCCTGGGTCTTGCCCAGACCTACGCCTGCCTCCGGATGCTCCTGCCGGGCGGCACCCACCGTCTGGTATTCCACGAAAAGGATTTCAGGACCATCGGCGAGAAACGCATCTTGAACATGGTGCGCTACACCTCCACCATGCGCGAAAAAATCATGTACAAGGATCTGTAAGGTCAGAATCTCGGGAATCAAGATATGATGCTCAACAAGTTTCTCTCCCGGACGGAATACAGTTCTTACGACGACCTTTACAAGAACTTCAAGATTTCCATTCCGGAAAATTTCAATTTTGCCTACGATGTGGTAGATGAATACGCCAAGGAAGAACCCAAGCGCGAAGCCCTGGTCTGGTGTGACGACGAAGACGAGAGCCACGTCTTTACCTTCAAGGACCTGTCGCTGGCCTCCCAGCGCACGGCCAACTTCTTGGTAGAACAGGGAATCGTCAAGGGCGACCGGGTGATGCTCATCCTCCGACGCCGTTACGAATTCTGGTTTTTCCTCTTGGCACTGCACCGCATTGGCGCCATCGCCATCCCGGCCACCAACATGCTGGCCGCCGAAGACCTGGAATACCGTTTCAAGGCCGCCGACGTAAAGATGGTGGTGACCTACGACGAGCCCACCCTCCAAAAAGAGGTGGACAAGGCAAAATCCAAGTGCCCCTCCGTAGAAAAGCTGGTGACCGTGGGCCAGACCGCCCGCCAGAACTGGATCAGTTTCTACGACGACTACGAAATCTTCCCGGCCATTTTCCCACGGCCCACGGGAAACGCCGCCACCCATAACGACGACATCATGGTGGTGTACTTTACCAGCGGCACAAGTTCCAACCCCAAGATGGTGGCCCACACCTACACCTACCCTCTGGGACACATCGTCACCGCCAAGTACTGGCAGCACGTGATTGAGGGAGGCCGCCACCTGACGGTTGCCGAAACCGGCTGGGCCAAGGCCCTCTGGGGAAAAATCTACGGCCAGTGGATTGCAGGCTCTGCCGTGTTCACCTACGACATGAAGGTATTCATTCCGGGAAAGCTCCTGGAGAAAATGGCCGAATACAAGGTCACTACCTTCTGCGCACCGCCCACCGTGTACCGCTACATTCTGCACCACGGCCTTTCCAAGTACGACCTTTCCAGCCTCAAGTACTGCACTACCGCAGGCGAGGCGCTGAACCTGGACATCTACAACCAGTTCTTTGAACAGACGGGCATCCGCCTTCAAGAAGGTTACGGCCAGACGGAGCTGACCCTTACCACCGGAAACTTCGGATGGGATATCCCGAAGCCGGGCTCCATCGGCAAGCCTTCGCCAGGCTACCGCATGGAAATCGTCAACGCCGAAGGTGAGCCCTGCGGCGTAGATGAAGTGGGCGAACTGATTATCCAGATTGACCAGGGCAAGCCCTTCGGCATGTTCGGCGGCTACTACCGCGACGAAGAACGCACGGAGAAAGTTTTCGCAGGCGGAGTTTACCACACCGGCGACACCGCCACCCGGGACAAGGACGGCTATTTCTGGTTCGTGGGCCGCACCGACGACCTGATCAAGAGCTCCGGATACCGTATCAGCCCCTTCGAAGTAGAAGAAGTGCTCCACAAGCACCCCGCCGTGCTGGAAGTGGCCGTCACGGGCATCGAAGACAAGGACCGTGGCCAGGCCGTGAAGGCCACCATCGTGCTCCAGAAGGGCTACGAGGCCTCCAAGGAACTGTCCAAGGAAATCCAGCTTTTCGCAAAGAAGATTGCCGCCAGCTACAAGAGCCCCCGCATTATCGACTTCGTGACGGAGCTGCCCAAGACCATCAGCGGAAAGATCCGCCGGGCCACCATCCGCGACAAGGATGCTTCGGCACAGGCCGCTGAAAAAGCCGAAGCACAGGCTGGCGAAAGCACCGAAACCTCGTCCGAAAAATCAGAAAACTAACGGCATTCCCGGAGGTATGTCATGAGCAACCGCGTCCTCAACATCCTCGTTCCGGGAATCGGGCTCCCCCTTTCCCTGGGTACCGTCTATAACTACTCCCAGTACTCCGTCAACATCATGGAGTGCTTCGGCATTTCAAAGTTCCAGGCGGACATCGGGTTCACCCTGATTATCTTCTTCTTGGGGATGTGCGCCGCTACCTTCGGGCGCATGGTGGAACTGAACCCGAAACGGATGTCGGTGGTTTCCACCACCTTGTTCGCCATCGGCATGTTCACCCTCTTTGCCGCCACCAAGTTCGGTATACTCCCGCTGTATTACATCGGCTGCTCCTTCATGGGGGCGGGCACAGGCATCGGCTACGTGTGCCCCATCAAGCAGTTGCTTTCCAACTTCAGCGACCACAAGGGCCTGGCCTCGGGCCTTGCCATCACGGGCTTTGGGGCAGGCAAGTTCGTGGCCGCCCCCGCTATCGAGTACCTGCTGGCAAACTTTGAACTCCCCTACCTGTTCCTGATTCTCGGATGCGCCTTTCTGGCGGTCATGTCCGTATGTTCCTGGCTGTTCAGGCCCAATCCCGCCTTTATCATGACCAAGAAGACGGCCATCCCATTCAAGGACTTGGTTCACACCAAGTTTCTCACCATGGAATACGTGTCCATCTGGGTCATGTTCTGCATCAACATCTCCTGCGGCCTTGCCCTGATTGCCCAGGAAAAGAGCTTGCTGAAATACCTGGGATTCAAGGAAATCGCCCTCATCATGGCCCTTACCGCCGTGTTCAACGTGCTGGGCCGTTTCGGCATGAGCACTCTTTCTGACTACATCGGCCGAAAGGGCGCCTACCACTACGTTTGCTCCCTCAGTATCTTGGCAGCGTTCCTCTGCTATACAGAGCAGGCCTGGCTTGCCATTTGCGGTATCATGATGGTGGAATTCGCCTATGGCGGGAACTTCTCCGTGCTGCCGAGCCTTTTGGCCAAGCGCTTCGGAACCTCCTGCGTTTCCACGGTTCACGCCATGACCCTTTCAGGCTGGGGAATCGCAGGCATCATCGGTCCTACCCTCGGAAACATCTTTACAGGAAACAACCTGTTCCTGGTGCTAGGCGGGCTTTACCTGTTCGGATTCACCATGATGGAAATCTTCGTGAAGAAGGATTCCCACCAGGAGATTAAGGGAGTTTAAAGAGTTTTAAATACTTTCCTGGCGGCATCGACGGTTCGGTCGATGTCGTTTTCTGTATGGGCGGCACTTACGAAGATGGCTTCGAACTGGCTTGGCGCCAGGTAGATTCCCTGGTCCAGCATGCCCAAGAAATACCTGCGGAACAGTTCCAGGTCGGACTTTTGCACATCAGCAAAACACGTAACCGGGCCTTCGGTAAAGAAGATACAGCCCATGGAGCCTACCTGGTTTGTAGAAATGGCTATCCCTGCAGAGGCGGCTGCGTCCTTGAGGCCTTCTAGCAAGCGCTTGGTCATGGCTTCGGCATGAACGTAATATTCCGGGTGACTATGCAGTTCGCGCATAGTGGAAAGTCCTGCCGCCATGGCCACCGGATTCCCGGAAAGGGTTCCCGCCTGGTAGATTCCACCCAAGGGGGCAATCTGCTGCATCACGTCCAGACGGCCACCGTAGGCACCTACCGGCATGCCTCCGCCGATAATCTTTCCGAAGGTGGTCAGGTCCGGCTTGATGCCGTACAGCCCCTGGGCGCAGTGGATTCCTACACGGAATCCCGTCATTACTTCGTCCACAATCAACAAAGCACCATGTTTCTTGGTCTCTTCGGAAAGAGCTTGCAAGAATTCCGGCTTAGCGGGCACTACCCCCATATTCCCGGCCACAGGCTCCACGATCACGCCGGCGATTTCGTCGCCAATCTTGTCGAACAGTTCCTTCACTCCCGCCACATCGTTGTACTGTAGCGTAAGCGTGTATTTCGCGAGGTCGGCGGGTACCCCCTTGCTGCTGGGCTTGCCCGTAGTAAGCATTCCCGAGCCCGCCTTGATGAGTAAACTATCGCTATGGCCGTGATAACAGCCCTCGAACTTCACAATCTTGTCACGACCGGTAAACCCTCGGGCCGCACGGATGGCACTCATGGTAGCCTCGGTCCCGCTGTTCACCATGCGAATCATTTCCACGCTGGGCACAAGGCTCATCACCAGCTTGGCCAGTTCCGATTCCAGGCCGCAGGGCGCCCCAAAACTGAGACCGTTCTTGGCAGTTTCTGCCACCGCCTTGATAACCGCGTCGTGGGCGTGGCCCAACAGCATTGGGCCCCAGCTGCCCACGTAATCGATGTAGTCGTTGCCGTCCACGTCGTAGATGTGGCTTCCCTTGGCGCGGGCAATAAAAGGAGGTGTGGCCCCCACATTGCTGTATGCACGGACGGGGCTGTTCACACCGCCGGGCATCAAGGTCTTGGCTTCGGTAAAAAGATTTTCGCTAATGGAGTGATTCATAGACCCCAAAATAGAAAATCCGACCCAGAGGGCCGGACTTTCCACTAATTTTACTGGGTAAGGATTACTAGAGAGCCTTATCCATTTCAGCCCAGAGTTCCTCTGTTTCCTTGCAGGACTTTTCTGCATCGGCCTTCAAGGTTTCTACAGTCTGGTCTCCCTTGGGGTAAACAAACGGATCACTGTTTGTTTTATCCACGGCAGGGCCTTCCTGGGTATGGACAATGCTGTCACCACGAACAACCCAAACGTCCGTGGTGGTTTCACCGTACACGGTCACCTGAGTCACGGAACTGTCAGTGGCAGTCACGGTGCAGCTTTCATCACCACCGTTG
>Ga0310697_10001410_pt1 | contig 28229 bp, 18 predicted proteins | sample 172DNAGHGlowgp2_FD_203883 | JGI IMG/M metagenome (GOLD analysis project Ga0310697, IMG submission 203883) | Sheep rumen microbial communities from Palmerston North, Manawatu-Wanganui, New Zealand - 1728 DNA GHGlow gp2 (v2) (version 2) | ecosystem: Host-associated > Mammals > Digestive system >...
GTAGCTTGTGTCCGCCTTCTGGTGACTCCCCTCGTCGAGGCTCTCGCTCTGCCTGCCCATGCGTCGCATCTTGTCAAGGGCCTGGTTGCGGCATATCGTGAGACAGAAGGCTTCTATCGACTCTATCTGATCCCACTGCTCGCGCCGGTTCCACACCTTGAGCATTGTCTCCTGCACGACATCCTCTGCCTCCGCATGGTCGAGAGTGATGCGCAGTGCCAGCCTGTAGAGCTCGTTCTTCAGCGGCAGTATGTCGTTCTGGAAACTGATTTTCTTCATCCCCTCTTCTTATATGACGATTGAGAACTATGGAAGTTACACTTTCTTCTTTGTTTTTTACTTGATGACAGTCCCGTGTTGTCCGTCGATGGCTGTGGCGAGGGTTATGATGACGCGGCTGACGCCGGCTTCGACGGCGGCGAGGGCGTTCTCAATCTTTGGCAGCATGCCGCCGCTGATGGTACCGTCGGCCTTGTAGCGTTCGAAGTCGTCGCGTGTTATGGTGGCGATGACGCTGTCTTCATCGTCGGGATTGCTCAGCACTCCTTTTTTCTCGAACGAGAATATCAGTGTTACATCGTACTCCGCAGCCATGGCCTTCGCCGTCTCCGAGGCCATCGTGTCGGCGTTGGTGTTAAGTATGTGACCCTGTCCGTCATGCGTCAGCGGAGCGATGACGGGGGTGAGACCTCTCTCGATGAAATGGGCGATTTTTGTGCCGTCGGCCTTCTTTACGTCACCGACGAAGCCATAGTCTATGCCGTTCTTCAGCGGCCGTTTTACGGAGCGTATGATGTTGCCGTCGGCACCGCACAATCCTATGGCGTCGACACCCTCGGCCTGGAGCATAGCTACGACGTGTTTGTTGACGAGTCCGCCGTAGACCATCGTGACCACCTCGAGCATGTCGCCGTCGGTGATGCGGCGGCCGTCGACCATGCGTGTCTCTATGCCCAACCGCTCGGCAAACTTTGTGGCTCGCCGTCCGCCGCCGTGAACAAGAATCTTCCTTCCCTCAATGGCGCTGAAGTCCTTCAGCAGCTGCGCCAGCTGTGCCTCGTCCTCGACGACGGCACCGCCTACCTTGACAATAGTCAGTCGTTCTTTCATATCGTTGTTGTTTTTAGCATCCTAACGGCAAAGAGGTTGCCAACTCCGTGGTGTCGGTAGTTGGCAACCTGAATGTATTAGCTTTGCGAGCCGTGCCCGTAGTACTTTTATTATCTGTAGTTTTGCGAGCCGTGCCCGTTGTGTTATTGTTACCGGCGAGTCCTTACTCGTAGTATTCAATCTTACGTGTCGTCTCACGCTCCTGACCCATCATCGAGACCTTGCGGCTGATCCAGTTGCCGTGGTCGTCGTACTTGTAGTCGGTGTAGGGGATAGACATCTCCTGACCGCCCATGTTCATGCCCTGGGCAGCGATGGCACCCTTGTCGTTATAGGTGTAGGTGACGACGAATTCGTTGCCCATCATGTTGGTACTCTGGCTCTTCGGACGGCCGTTCTCCCACTTGAAGGAGACGGCGACCTGCTGTCCGCGCATTTCCCACTTTGCCGACTGGAGGAATCCGTTATCGTCGTAGACGGCATCGGTCATGCCCTCGCGCGTCATCTTACCGTCCTTGTCGAAGGTGATGGTCATGGGGGTGCCCATCATGTCCATGCTGATAGACTTCACGGGACCTTTTGCCTCGTTGAGTTCCACGTCGTGGTACTTCTGTGCCTGCATGCCGACGGCAACGGCCAGCATGGTAATCATCATAAAGATTTTTTTCATGTCGTTTTTAGGTTTTGAATGATTGTTAAAAGTTTGTTGTTTGATTGATTCTTATCACTCCTTTGACGTAAAACTGAACAAAAGGTTTAAACGAATATTAAAATCATTTCACTGTCCATTTTCCGCTCTCTTCATTCCCAGCACTCTATTTCATCGGCAATCTCGGGCAGGCTGCTGCGGTGGAACACCGGTTCTTTGATGCCCGCGCGCTTCTGGCGGCGGTAGTCGTCGAACAGTCGGAAGGCGTAGCGGCCGAGTATGACGATGGCCACGAGGTTACAGGCCGTCAGCAGAGCCATGAACAGGTCGACGAGACTCCATACGAGCTCGAGGGTGGCCATGGCCCCGAACATCACCATCACCCCTGCCGAGAGCACGCGGTAGAGAGTCATGACATGTCTGTTCTGTGTCATGAACCGGATGTTTGCCTCGCCGTAGTAATAGTTGCCTATGATGCTGCTGAAGGCAAAGAGCAGGATGGCGATGGCAATGAACACCGGTCCGAGAGTGCCTATCTCTGACTGCAGCGCGCTCTGCGTGAGTGCTATGCCGTTGAGCTCCGGATTGCGATACAGTCCGCTGATGAGTATTATGAAGGCTGTGCAGGAGCATACCAGCAGGGTGTCGGTGAAGACTCCGAGCGACTGTATCAGTCCCTGCTTGACGGGGTGTGTGACGTCAGCCGTGGCCGCCACGTTCGGTGCGCTGCCCTCGCCGGCCTCGTTTGAGAACAGTCCGCGCCTGACACCTAATGCAATAGTTGTGCCAAGGCTGCCCCCTGCCACCTGGCCGATGCCGAAGGCATTGTCAACGATGACCTTCAGCACCTGAGGCACCAGGCTTATGTTCATAGCGATAATTACCAATGCCAAGATGAGGTACCCTATGGCCATGACAGGGACGAGTACCGAGCTGACATGTGCTATGCGCCGTATGCCTCCAAAGGCTATGAACAAGGTGGCGGCAGCTATGACGGCGCCGACCCAGAATGGCGACCATCCGAAGGCCTGTTCCATGGCTCTGCAGATGGTGTTCGTCTGCGTGGAGTTGTTGATGAGTCCGAAGGTCATGGTTAACAGTATGGCGAAGAGGACGGCCATCCACCGGCAGTGCATACCTCTTTCAATATAGAAGGCGGGACCGCCGATGAACGACTCCTTGTGGGGACGCTTGAACAGCTGTGCCAGCGTGGACTCCACGAAGGCGGTGGAGGCACCGATGAGTGCTGTGACCCACATCCAGAATACTGCCCCCGGACCGCCGATGGCTATGGCCGTGGCTACGCCGGCCAGGTTACCCGTTCCCACACGTGTGGCAACGGAGATGGCAAAGGCCTGGAACGATGACACGTGAGACTGCCCGGCCTGCTGTGGGCGTGTTGCCGAGTCGCCGAGCAGGCGTATCATCTCGCCGATCATGCGGAATTGCATGAACTTCAGTCGCCATGTGAACCACAGCCCGCAGCCTATGAGCGTGCTGGCGAGGACGTAGCTCCACACGGCATCGTTGATTTGGTTGATGAGTTCGCTCATTAGATACTATACGTGAAAAAAACAGCGAGGGTGGCTGCTCTTGAGCCGTCACCCTCGCTGTATATGTCTTACGACTGCATCAGGCAGGAGGATTACTCCTTGACGTACTCGATGACCTCGCGGGTCACAATCTTCTTAACCTTCTTGGTCGTCACCTTCTGGACGTCGTACTCTTCGTACTTCGTAACCTTGAACGTGCCCTCGCCGGTGATGATGACGCAGCGGTTCTTGTCGTTCTCCTCGAACGGCTGGACGGTGTCGCCCTTGGAGTCGCTCGTCAGACGGCTGGCATCGAGGCCGTGCTCGTTGATGAGCTTGGCGGTGACGGCATCGGCACGACGCTTGGCGTACATCTTGTTAAGGGTCGGGTTGCCGGTGCCCTTGTCGGCGTAGCCGGTAAGGGTGAACTTGGCATCCTCCGACGTCTTCATCAGGTCGGCAACGTCCTTGATGGCCTTCTCGGTACCCTCGGCGGCATCGGCATCGCTCTCACGGATTTGGAAGAATATCACCTCCTCGATCTTCTTCTGCTCCTCGGTCACGATGGGACGCTTCTCCTTAACGATGATGGTGTCGGGAACGTCCTCCCAGACCTCCTCCTCGACCTGACGGATAATCTGGCGGGGTTTGTCGTACTTATAGCCAAAGCGGTAGTTCACACCAACCATGGCGGTGAACATCCAGTCGTCCTGGTCGTTGGTCTTGGAGTTGAAACGGTCGTCGAGGGAGTTGGCTGCCAGCTCAAGAGAGAAGCCGAGCGGCTTCATGACGCTGGTCTCCAAACGCAGACCGGCACGCAGGTTGTGGACAAGACGGTTGTCGTCCCATGCCAGCGGTGTGCGGCTCGACAGCAGTGCCAGGTCCTTCAGCTCGTCGTTGTTCCATGCGTAGTTAAGGCCGAGACCTCCTACGAAGATGAGGTTCAGTGGGTTCTGGTAGTTCTTCGTGATGAGTGTGGTGAGGTTGATGAGCAGGTCGGCCGACGTTGTCACGTAATTCCATTTGTAGTATTTCTCGATGTCGTCGAAACCGCTTTTTGCCTGTGGGCCGTTGACGTGCAGACGGGCACCGACGACGGGCGAGAAGAAATGTCCGAAGCTCAGTGCCCCGGTGGGTGTGAACAGTTTCGTCATCGGGGCATCAGTAGATGTCATCTGCAGACCGCCCTGTGCCTCAACATAGGAGTAGGACTTCAGAGGCCCGCGCATCTCTTCCTGTGCGCTGGCTCCCGTTGCTGCCATCAGCATAGCAGCAGCGATGAATAGATTCTTAGTGTTCATTCTCTAGAGATTTTATTGATATTGTTTACAATTGTATCAGTAACGACGCTGCAAAGATAAGTAAAAATTCTAATAATCGCAAAAAAAGTAGAAGAAAAGTTAGCTGTTTGAAAAATATTGAGTAACTTTGCGACATCAAAAGTACTAAGAAAACAAAAAAATTGGAAAATGTCGACAATCCAGATTAAGAAAGTGGAAAACAGACGCGACCTGGACGCTTTCATACAGCTGCACTACGACCTGTACCGCGGCAACGAGTACGATGCTCCGAACCTGTACAGTGACGAGGTGAGGACGCTGAGCAAGGACAAGAACTCGGCCTTTGAGTTCTGCCAGGCAGAGTACTTCCTCGCCTATCGTGACGGTAAGGTTGTGGGGCGTGTGGCAGCTATCATCAATCATCGTTACAACAAGCAGTGGGACCGTCCATGTGTGCGTTTCGGATGGCTCGACCTCGTCAACGACGAGGAGGTCATGCGCGCACTGCTCACCGCCGTCGAGGACTATGGCCGTGAGCACGGTATGAAAGAGATTATCGGACCGCTGGGCTTCACCGATATGGACCCTGAGGGGATGCTCACCAAGGGCTTCGACCAGCTCGGTACCATGGCTACCGGATATAACTACGAGTACTACCCGCAGCTGATGGAGAAGATGGAGGGCTACGAGAAGGACAACGACTACGTCGAGTACAAACTCTACGTACCGAAGGAAGGCATGCCCGAGAAGTTCATGAAAATCTCGGAGATGGTAATGAAACGTTACAACCTGCACGTAGTGAAAATCACGAAGGAGGATATCTACGGCCCGAGGAAGTACGGCCATCGCGTCTTTGACGTCATAAACCGCACCTTCGGGCATCTGTACGGCTACTCGGAGATGTCGGAGAAGCAGATGGACGAGTACGTCGACATGTACTTCAAGTTCATCGACCTTGAGATGCTCTGTCTCGTGGAAGACTGGAACACCCCCGACCACGACCTCGTGGGAGTGGGCATCACCATACCGTCGCTGACACGCGCCTTGCAGAAGTGCCGCAACGGCCGGCTGCTCCCCTTCGGCTGGTGGCATCTGCTGCGTGCCCTGAAGTTCAAGAAGACGAAGGTCGTCGACTGCCTGCTCATCGGCGTGCTCCCCGAGTACCGCCAGAAGGGTGCCAACGCCCTGCTCTTCTATGACCTCATACCTATCTATCAGAAGTACGGCTTCGAATGGGGCGAGACCCATGTTGAGATGGAGACCAACGGTAAGGTGCAGTCGCAGTGGCAGTATCTGGATCACGAACAACATAAGCGCAGGAGATGCTACAAGAAGAACTTATAAACCAGGAACCGCTGCCTGGTGGCGAGGCCGGCGGCAGTGCCGACTATGGCGACGACAACATACGCACCCTGACGGGGACGGAGCATATACGTCTGCGTCCCGGCATGTACATAGGACGCTTAGGCGACGGCTCACTGCCCGAGGACGGCATCTACGTGTTGCTGAAGGAGGTCATCGACAACTCCATCGACGAGTTCAAGATGAAGGCCGGCGACCGCATAGAGATTACTGTCGAGGACCGTCTGCGCGTGTCGGTGCGCGACTATGGCCGCGGCATTCCACAGGGCAAGATGATCGAGGCCGTCTCGGTGCTGAACACCGGCGGAAAGTACGACTCCAAGGCCTTCAAGAAGTCGATAGGCCTGAACGGTGTCGGTGTCAAGGCCGTCAACGCGCTGTCGACACATTTCGAGGTGCGCTCATACCGTGACGGAGTAGTCAGAAAGGCGACTTTCGAGCGTGGCAAGCTTGTCAGCGACACTACAGAGCCAACACAGGACGAGAACGGCACGTACATATACTTCGAGCCCGATGCCGACCCGAAGCTCTTCAAAGACTACCAGTTCCACGACGACATCGTGGAGAACATGCTCCGCAACTATACCTACCTGAACACCGGACTGGCCATTATGTACAACGGTAGGCGCATCGTCAGCCGTCACGGACTGGAGGACCTGCTCAAAGACCGCATGACCAACGATTCCCTCTATCCGATAATACACCTGCAGGGTGACGACATCGAGATAGCTTTCACTCACGCCAACCAGTATGGCGAGGAGTACTATTCGTTCGTCAACGGACAGCACACCACTCAGGGTGGTACCCATCAGAGTGCTTTCAAGGAGCATATTGCCCGCACTATCAAGGAGTATTTCGGGAAGTACGAGTATGGCGACATCCGCACCGGCATCGTTGCTGCCATTGCCATCAACGTCGAGGAGCCGGTGTTCGAGAGCCAGACGAAGATCAAGCTCGGCTCGACACAGATGGCCCCCGACGGCGACAGCATAAACAAGTACGTCGGCGACTTCATAAAGCAGCAGGTGGACAACTTCCTGCACATACACCAGGATGTGGCCGAGGTGATAGAGAATAAGATCAAAGAGAGCGAGCGCGAGCGCAAGGCCATGGCCGGCGTGACTAAACTCGCCCGCGAGCGTGCCAAGAAGGCTAACCTCCACAACCGGAAGCTGCGCGACTGCCGCATACACTTCAGCGATGCCAAGGACGAGCGGAAGGAGCAGTCGAGCATCTTCATCACCGAGGGCGACTCTGCCAGTGGCTCCATCACCAAGAGCCGTGATGTCAACACGCAGGCAGTATTCTCGTTAAGGGGGAAGCCGCTGAATACCTTCGGACTGACGAAGAAAGTGGTCTACGAGAACGAGGAGTTCAACCTGCTGCAGGCGGCGCTCGACATCGAGGACGGCTTGGACACGCTACGCTACAACAAGGTCATCGTAGCCACCGATGCCGATGTCGACGGCATGCACATACGACTGCTTATAATAACCTTCTTCCTGCAGTTCTTCCCCGAACTGATAAAGAAAGGACATGTCTATGTGCTACAGACCCCGCTGTTCCGAGTGCGTAACCGCCGCACTAAGATACGCAAGAAGCAGGTCGTCGCTGACGAAGACGCAAAACTTGCAGAGCAGGGCGGCCAGAAAAAGAGCGACTTCATAACGCGCTACTGCTACAGCGAGGAGGAGCGTCTGAAGGCTATCAGCGACTTAGGCCCCGACCCGGAGATTACGCGCTTCAAAGGTCTCGGCGAGATCTCGCCCGAGGAGTTTGCGGGATTCATCGGTCCAGAAATCCGTCTTGAGCAGGTGACGCTGCACAAGACCGACCAGGTGCAGAAACTCCTTGAGTACTATATGGGCAAGAACACCATGGAGCGCCAGAATTTCATCATCGATAACCTTGTGATAGAGGAGGACAGACCCGAGGAAGACCAATATGAATAAGATAAAGAGAACGTTTCTGTGTGCGGCGGTGTTGTCGCTGACATGTGGTGTGAACGCTCAGCTGCGGCTGAACATGGGCGACGACTCGCCGCTGCGTAAGCTGCAGATTGCCGAGATAGCCACCACGAACCTTTATGTCGACTCCGTCGACGAGAAGAAACTCGTCGAGGATGCCATACGCGGCATGCTCGAGAAACTAGACCCTCACTCCAGCTACTCCACGCCAAAGGAGGTGAAGCAGATGAACGAGCCGCTGCAGGGAAACTTCGAAGGCATAGGAGTGCAGTTCAACATGGTTGAGGACACCCTCATCGTCATACAGCCTGTCACCAACGGACCATCGGAGAAGGTAGGCATAGTGGCCGGCGACCGCATCGTCTCAGTCAACGACACCGCTATTGCCGGTGTCAAGATGTCGAAAGAGGAGATTATGCGCCGTCTGCGCGGACCCAAGGGCACGAAGGTGAAGCTCGGCATCGTCCGTACCGGCATACGCGACCGCCTGACTTTCATCGTCACGCGCGACAAAATACCTGTGAAGTCCGTCGATGCCACCTATATGATTCGCCCCTCTGTGGGATACATACGCATCGGAAACTTCGGGGCTACCACCCACCAGGAGTTTGTCGAAGCTCTGAAGGAACTGAAACGGCAGGGAGCGCGCGACCTCGTGCTCGACCTGCAGGAGAACGGCGGCGGATACCTGCAGGCAGCTGTCAATATCGCCAACGAACTGCTGCAGAAGGGAGACCTGATAGTCTACACCGAGGGACGGCGTGTACCGCGCCAGGACTATCGTGCCGACGGCTCAGGTGTCATGCGTGACGGAAAGATTGTGGTGCTCGTCGACGAGTACACCGCTTCGGCGGCAGAGATTGTCACCGGTGCCGTACAGGACCAGGACCGTGGCTTCGTCGTCGGGCGCCGTACCTTTGGCAAGGGACTTGTGCAGCGGCCCATCGACCTGCCCGACGGCTCGATGATACGCCTCACCATAGCACATTACTACACGCCGGCAGGACGGTGCATACAGAAACCCTACGAGAAGGGAAACCAGAAAGACTACGCCATGGATGTCGTCAACCGTTTGCGGCACGGCGAGCTTACTAACCGCGACAGCATTCACTTCGCCGACTCGCTGCGCTTCGAGACATTGCGCGAGCACCGAACGGTCTACGGCGGCGGAGGCATCATGCCTGACTACTTCGTACCCCTCGACACCACACGCTACACGAAGTTCCACCGCGAGCTGGCTGCCAAGTCGGTCATCATACAGCAGAACCTGCGCTATGTCGACAACAACCGCAAGCAGCTGAAGAAACAGTTTCCGACGTTTGAGGTCTTCAAGCAGCAGTTCGAGGTGCCGCAGTCGCTCGTCGATGCTATCATGGCCGATGCCGAGAAGCAGAAGGTGAAGCCCAAGGACGACGAGGAACTGAAGCAGACGCTGCCGTACCTGCGTCTGCAGCTGAAAGCCCTCATTGCACGTGACCTGTGGGACATGAGCGAGTATTTCTCCGTCATCAACGAGCAGAGCGACATCGTCCGCAAGGCCCTTGAGGTGATAGGACAGTAGGCCGCCATGAGTCTGTTAAGGCTCATCGGCGGTTGTAATAGCTTTTTAGAAATAAACCATATAACCAGAAACCTATGATGAAGAAGATTGTAGTTTGTTGCCTGTTTGCTGTGGCAACAGAAGCGATGGCGTACGACGGCCCTACGATGGGCTGGAGTTCGTGGAACACCTATGGAGTGAACATTAACGAAAGCCTGATAAAGCGTCAGGCCGATGCAATGGTGTCGAAAGGACTGAAGGATGTGGGGTTCGACCACATAAACATCGACGACGGGTACTTCGGCGGGCGCGATGCCACGACAGGTCAGCTGAAGATCCATCCTACACGCTTCCCCAACGGATTGAAGGGCATCGTCGACTATATCCACCAGAAAGGCTTGAAGGCAGGCATCTACAGTGATGCCGGATACAACACCTGCGGCAGCATGTTCAACGGTGATGTCATTGGCAAGGGCGTGGGACTCTACAAACACGACCAGCAGGATGCAGACTTTTTCTTCAAGGAGCTGGGCTTCGACTTCATTAAGGTGGACTTCTGCGGCGGCTCCGCCTATCATAACGAAGACCATCTGGTGCTCGACGAGCAGGAGCGTTACACTGCCATAGCAGAAGCCATACGTAACACCGGACGTACCGACGTGCGCATGAACGCCTGCCGGTGGGCCTATCCCGGCACATGGGTCAACGACGTGGCCTGCTCGTGGCGTACGACGGGCGACATCAACAACTCGTGGGAGTCGGTCAAGGGCATCCTGGCCGAGAACCTCTATATGGCAGCCTACTGTTACGACGGACATTATAACGACATGGACATGCTTGAGGTAGGACGCTCGCTGACAGCCGAGGAGGACCGTACACACTTCGGTATGTGGTGCATCATGAACTCGCCGCTGCTCATCGGATGCGACCTTTCAAACATCAAGTCGGCGACGCTTACGCTCCTGAAGAATACCGAGCTGATAGCCCTGAACCAGGACCCGCTCTGTCAGCAGGCCTATCTCGTCGGGCTCACCAACGGCTGTTACGTGCTGGTGAAGGATGTAGAGACGCTGAACGGCAAGAAGCGTGCCTTCGCCATCTACAATCCCACGGACAATGTGCGCAAGGCGACAGTACCGTTCAGCAGCCTCTGCCTTGGCGGAAAGGTAAGGCTGCGCGATGTGTTCTCGAAGAAAGACCTTGACAGCGTATATACCGAGAAGTACGAGATCTCACTGCCCAAACACGCCACTCGCATCTACGTGGCTGAGGCCGACGAGCGCGTAGAACGTACGCGATACGAGGCAGAGACGGCATTCATCAGCGACTACCAGGAGATAAAGAACAACCAGTCGGAGCGGACGGGCGTCTATGAGTCGGCCAGCTACTGCTCCTGCGGCTATAAGGCCGGCTGGCTGGGCTATAGCGAGAAGAACGACCTGGTGTTCCGTGATGTCTACTCCGACTATGGCGGCCAGTACAAGCTGACGATAGGATATATTACCGGCGAGAACCGCAGCATCACCGTCACCGTGAACGGCAAGCGTGTGCAGACGCTCTCTGTGAACTCTGGTGGCTGGGACAAGGTCGGCACGCGGTCACTGACCGTGCAGCTGCAGAAGGGACGCAACACAGTATGCCTGTCGAACGCCACGGCATGGATGCCTGACATTGACTACATAGACCTGGTATGCACCGCACCCGACATCCCTGATGCCGTACGCGATGTGAAGGCCGCTGATGCTGCCGACAACGGCGGCGTTGACGGGGCGTACGACCTGTCGGGGCGCAAGGTTCTCAGCTCTACACCTATTATTATAAAGGAAGGAAAGAAAATTGTAAGAGCGCACCAGTAGACTGGTGCGCTCTGTAACACAGCGCCCTGGCTCTGTCAGGGTCAGTGGCAGGGCTATAGCAGTGCCAGGGCACGGTTCTCGGCAGCCTCCATCTGTTCACGCTCGCCGGGTCCTTTGTCGTTCAGTCCGCACAGGTGCAGTATGCCGTGGATGATGACGCGGTGCAGTTCCTCGTCGTACTGCTTGCTGAACAGCTCGGCATTGGTGCGTACGGTGTCTAACGAGATGACGAGGTCGCCGTTGAGGATGTCGCCCTCGCAGTAGTCGAACGTAATAATGTCGGTGTAATAGTCGTGGCCGAGGTACTGACGGTTCACGTCGAGAATGTGTTCATCGTCGCAGAACAGGTATCCTACGTCGCCCACGCGCTTGCCGTAGCTCGCGGCAACGCGGCGTATCCATGCTGTTGTCTCGCGCCGCTTGATGGCTGGCATCCTGACGTTCTCTGTACTATAGCTTATCATCGCTCCTCTGTTTTGTTCTGTCTTTCTTGTTCACAGATGTCTTCGCGGGCAGGAACTGAGCCACGTCAACGCCGAAGTGTGCTAGCTCACGGACGGCACTGCTCGAGAGGCTTGCGAGCTCGGGCTCGCAGTACAGCAGCACGGTCTCTATGCCACCGAGACGGCGGTTGAAGTCGGCCTGCCACTGCTCGTACTCGAAGTCACTGACAGTGCGTACACCCTTGACAATGAACCCAGCACCCTGCTCGCGGGCGAAGTCCATGGCCAGGCCGTTATAAATCTCCACGGCTACCCGGGCGTCGTCGGCATACAGTCGGCGGATGGCTTCGGCGCGTTCCGTTGCGGGACTCATGCCGGGCTTGTGGACATTGTCGCCCACAACACCGATGACCAGCCTGTCGAACAGCGGCAGTGCACGCCTGACAATGCTCTCATGTCCTAAGGTAAAGGGATCAAAAGTGCCCACAAAAACTCCAGTTCTCATCGTTTTTGTGGGCAAAGTTACTAAAATTGCGTTAATTACGCAAATAATGTTTGGTTTTTTACTTTTTCTTGAAGGTATCTTGCGACAACTCCTTGAAAAAGTCGTGATTGAGTATCACACTTATCTTCTGCAGCAGGCCTGTCGAGATATCCTTGCGGCTGAAAATATTGTAGACGTTGGTCCGCTCGCAATTTATCTCTTTAGCGAGCCAAGTCACTGGTCTCCGTCTCTCTTCCAGTACCTGTTTGATTCTTTCTCCGATGTGCATAACTATAAAACTACTTTTGAATGTTTAGTTTTTCTTCAAATCGGTGGCAAAGATAGGAAAAAAAACGAGTATAGCAACAAAAATACCGTGAAATTAGTTCTACAAATATACGTTTTGCTGCTTTTTGTGTGCTTTATTAGTCAAACAGGCTTTGTTCTGCGATATTTCGACCATAGGGGCTGCGGCCGAAATGGCGGTATGCCAGCTCGGTTACCATGCGTCCGCGAGGTGTGCGTTTGATGAAACCCTCCATGATGAGGAAGGGTTCGTACACCTCCTCTACCGTACCAGCATCCTCGCCGATGGCTGTTGCGATGGTGGTGATGCCTACGGGTCCGCCGCGGAATTTGTCAATGATAGTGAGCAGTATCTTGTTGTCTATCTCGTCCAGTCCGTACTGGTCGATGTTTAGGGCCTCGAGGGCCACCCGGGTAATCTTCGTGTCGATGCGTCCGTCGCCGCGTACCTGCGCGAAGTCGCGTACACGGCGCAGCAGGGCGTTGGCTATACGTGGCGTGCCGCGTGAGCGGCCGGCAATCTCCAGTGCCGCGTCTTCGGTGATGGGTACCCCGAGGATACTGCTCGAACGCTCGATGATGCGCTGCAGCGTCTCAGGGTCGTAGTACTCCAAGTGCATGTTTATGCCGAAACGGGCGCGCAGCGGTGCCGTCAGCAGTCCGCTGCGTGTCGTGGCACCTACGAGCGTGAAGGGGTTCAGGTCTATCTGTATGGAGCGTGCCGAGGGCCCCTTGTCTATCATGATGTCGATGCGGTAGTCCTCCATGGCTGAGTACAGATATTCCTCGACAACGGGCGACAGACGGTGTATCTCGTCGATGAACAGCACGTCGTTCTTCTCTAAGGAGGTGAGGATGCCGGCGAGGTCGCCGGGCTTGTCGAGCACCGGCCCGGAAGTAATCTTAAAGCCAACGCCGAGCTCGTTGGCTATGATGTTCGACAGCGTCGTCTTTCCAAGTCCTGGCGGACCGTGCAGCAGCGTGTGGTCCAGCGGCTCGCCACGGTACTTGGCTGCTTCGACGAACACCTGCAGGTTTTCCACAATCTTCTTCTGCCCGCTGAAATCACCAAATCTCAGCGGGCGCAGAGCGTTTTCAAAGTCTTTCTCAACGCTCGATAGTCGCTCTTCGTGGATGTCGAAATCGTCGTCCATCATCTTTTCGGGCTACAAAGGTAATAAAAAGAAAGTGAAATAGCAAGACTTCAGTTCGGAAATAAAAAGAAAAGGAATTTTCTTTTGTATTTCGCTCACTTATTCGTACCTTTGTGGGCAGAAACCTGAAACATATAGAAAAAGATGAGAAAACTATTAGCACTACTGGCACTGCTGGCTGTTACCACGACGGTGACGGCAGCCCAGAAACCCGGCACCTTCACCGTCGGCGACAAGACATTCCTGTTGAACGGCGAGCCTTTCATCGTGAAGGCTGCCGAAGTACACTACCCCCGCATTCCCCGCCCCTACTGGGAACACCGTATCCAGATGTGCAAGGCACTGGGCATGAACGCCGTGTGCATCTACATCTTCTGGAACATCCACGAGCAGCGTGAGGGGCAGTTCGACTTCACTGGCAACAACGACGTGGCCGAGTTCTGCCGCATTGCCCAGAAGAACGGCATGTACGTCATCGTGCGCCCCGGCCCCTACGTCTGCGCCGAGTGGGAGATGGGCGGCCTGCCCTGGTGGCTGCTGAAGAAGAAGGACATCAAACTTCGTGAGCGCGATCCTTATTTCATGGAGCGCGTAAAGATATTCGAGCAGAAGGTGGGTGAACAGTTGGCTCCGCTGACCATCCAGAACGGCGGTCCCATCATCATGGTGCAAGTGGAGAATGAGTACGGCTCGTATGGTGAGGACAAGCCTTACGTCTCGGAGATCCGCGACTGCCTGCGCGGCATCTACGGAAAGGAGTTAGAGCTCTTCCAGTGCGACTGGTCTTCTAACTTCACCAAGAACGGTCTCGACGACCTGACGTGGACCATGAACTTCGGCACCGGCGCCAACATCGACGACCAGTTCCGCCGCCTCGGCGAGCTGCGCCCCAACGCGCCGAAGATGTGCTCCGAGTTCTGGAGCGGATGGTTCGACAAGTGGGGAGCCCGCCACGAGACGCGTCCCGCCAAGGATATGGTCGAGGGTATGGACGAAATGCTCTCGAAGGGCATCAGCTTCTCGCTCTACATGACTCACGGCGGAACGTCGTTCGGTCACTGGGCAGGTGCGAACTCTCCTGGCTTTGCTCCCGATGTCACCTCTTACGACTACGACGCACCCATCAACGAGTACGGTCAGGCCACACCGAAGTTCTGGGAGCTGCGCAAGATGATGCAGAAGTATTCAGACAAGAAGCTGCCCGCCGTGCCCAAGTCCGCTGCGCCCATCATCACCGTGCCGAAGTTCGAGCTGAAGGAGTTCGCACCAATGCTGACAGCCCTTACAAAGCCCGTCAACGGCACACCGAAGACCTTTGAGGAGATGGACATGGGCTGGGGCACGATGATGTACTCCACCCGACTGCCCGAGATTACCTCGCAGAGCGTGCTCACAGGAGAGTTCCACGACTTTGCCCAGGTGTTCATCGATAAGAAATACATTGGCAAGATTGACCGTGTGAAGAACGAGAAGTCGCTCACCATACCTGCCGTGAAGAAAGGTGCCGAACTGATTATCATCGTCGAAGGCATGGGCCGCATCAACTTCGGCCGTGCCATCAAGGACTTCAAGGGCATTGTCGGCAATGTCACGCTGACCTCTGAGACCGACAATATAGAAATGGCACTCACGCCGAAGCAATGGCAGAACGTAGCCATCCCCGACGACTACAAGACAGCCGTCAAGGCACTTGACATGGTGAAGGGCGTCAACGATCAGGTTGCTGCTGGCAAGGTGAAGGGGAGTGTTCCTGCACTTGCCTTGACGCAGGGCTATGAGGGATCGAAGAAACAAGCCGATATCCTCAAGCCGGGCTACCACCGCGGCTACTTCACGCTGAAGAAGGTGGGCGACACGTTCCTGAACTTCGAGACGTGGGGTAAGGGTCAGGTATGGGTGAACGGCCACGCCATGGGCCGCATCTGGAGCATCGGCCCGCAGCAGACGCTTTACGTCCCCGGCTGCTGGCTGAAGAAGGGACGGAACGAAATCATCGTCCTCGACGTCGTCGGCCCGAAGCAGCCCGTCGTCTGGGGCCAGGCCGAGCCTGAGCTCAACAAACTTCAGCTCGAGAAGAGCAACAAGCACAACAACATCGGCGACAAGCCCGACCTCAACTCCGCCACGCCCGTCAGTGTGTCCGGCGGTTCTGCCGCCGGAGTGATCACCGCCGCCCCCGGCAACGGCTGGCAGACCTTCCGCTTCACCGCCCCCCAGAAGGGCCGCTACCTCGCCATCGAGTGCCTCTCGACGCAGAAACCTAATGACCGCGTGGCCATCGCCGAGCTCTACCTGCAGGGCATCGACGGCAAGCGCCTCTCGCGCGAGCCTTGGAAGACGAAGTACGCCAACTCTGAGGACGAGACCGGCAACAACCTCGGTGACAAGGTGTTCGACCTGCAGGAGAGCACCTACTGGCAGACCGAGCGCGGCCAGCAGACGCCCCACCTCCTGGTCATCGACCTCGGCTCGGAGCAGACCGTCACCGCCCTGGAATACCTGCCACGTGCTGAACAGGGAACCCCAGGCTCGGTGAAGGATTTTAGAATTTATATGCTGAAGTAAGAATAAAAGTGATAGTAATTGTATTTCTAATGTAGACCAGACATAGTAATTTGAAAAGCTTATGAAACGTTTTTTGCTTTTGGCTGTCAGCACCGTGCTGACAGTCCTTTCCACCACAGCGGCAGTGCCGCAGCGCAAGGCACTCATCGACGATGCCTGGCAGTTTCGTGTGGATGGTGCCACGGAGTGGCGCACGGTAGACCTGCCCCACGACTGGAGCGCAGAGTCAGAGGCCACGAAGAATGCTCCCTCGGGAGTCCCCGGCGGCTATCGCCAGACAGGTCTCGGGTGGTATGAGAAGACGCTGAACCTCGGCCGTGAGTATGCAGGCAAGAAGCTGCGTCTCTATTTCGAGGGTGTCTACATGAACAGCGAGGTCTACGTCAACGACTCCTTAGCCGGTGGCCATCCCTACGGCTACACATCGTTCTTCGTCGACATTACCCCCTATATAAGAATAGGTAAGAACACCATCCGTGTAAAGGTCGATAACTCGCAGCAGATTAACTGTCGCTGGTATTCCGGCTCGGGCATCTACCGCCACGTGTGGCTGCTGACCACGCCCAAGCAGTACATTGACGAGTGGAGCGTGGAGGTGACGACACCCGACACCCACACCGTCAACATCAAGGCCGAGGTGGTGGGCGAGGATGGCAGCCGCAAGCCTATCAACAAGACGCTGAAGATAGACCAGCCCCGCCTGTGGTCGCCCGACGATCCATTTCTCTACCACACCACCATTGAGACCGATGGCGACGTGCTGCCCGTGACCTATGGTTTACGCACCATCGAATACTCCGCCGAGAAGGGTCTTCTGCTCAACGGCAAGTCCATCAAGCTGAATGGTGCCTGCGTACACCACGACAATGGCGTGTTAGGTGCTGCCAGCCCTGACGAGGCTGAGTATCGCAAGGTACGTCTGCTGAAAGAGGGTGGCTTCAATGCCGTGCGCACCAGTCATAACCCGCCGTCGGAAGCTTTCCTCAGAGCTTGCGATGAGCTGGGACTGCTGGTCATCGACGAGGCCTTCGACGGCTGGCGCGACAAGAAGAACGACCATGACTACCACAAGCTCATCGACAAGTGGTGGCAGGACGACCTCGGCTCGCTAGTCCGCCGCGACCGCTGCCACCCGAGCATCTTCTGCTGGTCGACGGGTAACGAGGTGATAGAGCGCAAGCACATAGGCATCATCAAGACCGCCCGTCAGATGGCTGAGCTCATCCGCCAGCTCGACCCCGAGCGACGCCCCGTGACGTCGGCTCTCGCCGCTTGGGACCGCGACTGGGACATCTACGACCCCTTGGCTGCCGAGCACGACATCGTAGGTTATAACTATATGATCTTCAAGGCTGAGAGCGACCACGAGCGCGTGCCCAGCCGCGTGATGATGCAGACGGAGAGCTATCCCCGCGATGCCTACCGCAACTATCGCACGACTATGGACCACCAGTACATCATCGGCGACTTCGTGTGGACGGGCATCGACTATCTGGGAGAGTCAGGTCTTGGACGTTACTACTATGAGGGCGAGCCCGCAGGCGAGTCGTGGCAGAACCCGATGTTCCCCGCCAATGCTTCCTACTGCGGCGACATCGACTTCACCGGTTGGCGCAAGCCTATCTCGCACTACCGTAGTATGCTGTGGAACGGCGATGGCGAACAGCTCTATATGGCTGTCCGCGAGCCGGACACCTACTACGGCCAGGTAAAGACCACCATGTGGGGCACGTGGCCCACGTGGGAGAGCTGGACTTGGCCCGGTTGGGAGGGCAAGAATATTGAGGTGGAAGTCTACAGCCGTCAGCCGCAGGTGAAGCTGTATCTCGACGAACAGCTCATCGGCGAGCAGACCACTAAAGAGATGAAAGCCACCTTCACACTGCCTTATAAGGCCGGCACTCTGCGTGCTGAGGCCGGTGGCAAGACGGTGATGCTGAGCACTGCCGGCGAACCTGCTTCACTACGGCTTACTGCCGACTGTCCCTCCGTTGGCAACGGCCGTAAGGGCAACGTTACGTTTGTCACCGTCGAGGTTGTCGATGCCCAGGGTCGTCCCTGTCCCAATGCCGACCAGCTGTTACGTTTCGCCGTCAAGGGCAAGGGCCGTCTGTTAGGTATGGGCAACGGCGATGTCAAGGATACCGCTGCCTTTGTAGCCTCCGAGCGTAAGACGTGGAAAGGCCGTGCCCTCTGCGTGGTGAAAGGCCACGGACGCCTCATCGTCACTGCCGACGGTCTGAAGACGGCTGCCATCGCGTTCTAGATGGAAGGTTAGTATGGTGGCAGATGAAGTTTACAGAATAATGATGGTGGCAGCAGCCTGCTCAATGCTGATGACGGGCCTCATCCTTGCCATGGTGCGGGAGCCGGCCGATGAGCGGGCCGCCAAGTTCAGCATTGCCAAGTGGGTGCTCACGGCGGCCGTGGTGCTGCTCGGCGTGGTCAACCTGGTGCAGGTGGGCTTCGACAGCGACGGCGATATGAGCTACCTCGGTCCCTGTATCGCCCTGGCGGCAGGATTCCTTCAAGCCATGCTCTTCACCAACGCCCTCATGACGCTCATACGCCCCGAGGAGGTCACGCGAGCGGTTGTCTTGAAGCAGGTAGCCGGCGTGGCTGCCATCGACGTGGTGCTTACGGCATCGTTTGCCCTGCTGCCGTCCCAACTATTTATATATACATACTATCCCGCCATCGTCCTCTACTTAGTGATGATGGGCTATTACGTGCGCTGGTTCCGCCAGGGCTATCAGGTCTTCTACCAGCAGATAGAGCAATACTACGAAGAGGAGGAGATAGCCCGCGGCACCCGCTGGATCCGCTTCCTCTTCCGCGCTGCCGTGGCCGTGGGCCTGCTGTCGCTGCTCATGCTCCTCAACCACCGCGATGTTGACCTCTGCCTCACCGTGGCCATCGCCCTGCTCTACGCCCTCTTTGCCGCCTCGTTCATCAACTACGGCCTCTCGGCACCCATCATCCTGCCAGCCATTTATGGCGATGGGCCTGCATCGGGTCGACGGCCTAAGACGAAGATGACGCCGCTCGACCTGTGGATCAAGAACAAAAGTTACTTGGACAACGAAAAAGGCGTGGCCGAAATTGCCGCCGAGGTGGGCTTGAGCACCGACCAACTGCACCGCTACTTCCGCGATGTCATGGGCGAGGAGTTCCGCACGTGGCGCGTGCGCCGCCGCATTGACGAGGCCAAGCGCCTCATGGCCGAGCAGCCCCAGCTGCCCACCACGCAGATAGGCAAGCAGTGTGGCTTCAACGACCGAAGCTTCTTCTACCAACAGTTCCTACGCTTCACTGGCACCAGCGTGGCCGAGTACCGCAAGGGGCTGAAAGATTAAGGAGAGATAATTTGGCGGTTTGTCCGATTTGTACTATCTTTGCAGTCGAACACCATTTACAATTTAGGATTATGTCAGCAATACAACTTCGTGCGGAACTGTTCCGCGAGATGAATCCGCTGCTTGACAACGAGTCAGCGATGGAAAAGGTAATCTTTTTCGTGAGAGGACTTGTAAATGCCCAGAAAACGAAGGATGCGACGAGTGTAGAGAAACCATACAAGGTAATTCCCGTATCATCGGATATCCGAAAATGGAACGGTTGTGCATCGTTCACAGAGGTAGAGATTGAAAGTGATTCACGTCTTAAAGCTTCTATCTGTTGCCCGACAAGCAACAGGCTTGGGACATGGCTTTCCAGAAAGTCAACCAGATAAAGGAAGGAAAGGCAGAAGTGACAGAGTTCCTGTTTGACGAGACACTGCTATCTTCCGAAGAGCTTAATGTTTTGTCCTATCCCGACTACTGTGAGGAGTGGGCTTTGTTTGTTCTCGCTAACCGTGACAAGCAGCGGGAGCACCCAATCCATGATTATGATATTGTCTTTGGCCCAATCGCCGACGACGGAGTTACCTACCAACTGCGCCGCTACGAGGGTGGTGTCATCTCCCTTTCCCGTCTTGTTGAGGAACTGAAATATGCGAAGGGCATTACCTTCCAGTATTTCTTTGGTACGGAAAGTGCTTTACAATTTTTGAAAAGACTATGACTACTAAGCTGACAACAGAGCAGAGACAACTGCTGAAAGACGAACTGACTGTGGAGATAGCAGGGTTCCTTGTCGATGAGTATAATTACTCGCCTGAGGAAGCCATTGACGTGCTCTACACCTCAGAGACCTTCGACCGGCTGCAAGATGATGCCACCGGTCTTTACTACCAGAGTCCGGGGTATGTCTATTCTTTCCTTCAGAACGAATTGAAGACTGCAAGAGTACGATAGAACCTGTAGAGTTTTAGCCTAAAGGGTGTAGAGTTTTGACGGAAAAGTGTGGAGTTTTCGCGGATTGGCGAAAACTCCACACTATTTTGTTTGGTGTATAACGTGCAAAAGGCTAACTTTGCGGAAAGAAAGAGGATTGAAGATTGAAGATTGAAGATTGAGGATTGAACACAACGAAGTTGCACCATGGACGAATGACCCCAAAACCATAAACACGAACAAAACCAAAAACCATAACCATAATGAAACAGACACGAAACATTAGCCCCCCCACCGTCGCCTGTAGGCGCGACGGGAGCAGGTGGCTGAGCCGGTGGCTCATGCTGCTCGTGGCAGTGCTGTGGATGATGCCCGCCAGCCTGACGGCCCAAGGCACGCAGCGCAACTTTGTACCGGTAATCAGCGTAGAAGGCGAAGGACAGCCAGATGCCACCGACCCAAACATCTTCACCATCCAGTGTGGGGCATATCATGGCGAAGAACCTGTCGAGTTCTGCCTCAAGCTTAATGAGGCCGTTGACTATGCCGTCAGCGTTGAGTTGCGCACGGTGAGCATAGGCAGCAACTATTCGTGTCCTATCAGCATTGACGACGGTGAGCTGGTAGAATGGGAACATGCCGTTGTGACCTTCGAGCCTGGAGAAACCAGCAAAAAGATTACATTCTCTCCCGACATCGCGGTTGACGACCTTGTCTCTTTTGCTCCTATCGTTGGCAAAAAGCCTTTCTATATAGAACTGCTGTACCCCAGCCGTGCTACGCTCTCAACCCGGCTGATAGAGTTTGTGTATAGCTTCGATGTCATCCCCGATGCTGATGCCACCACCAATTATTCCGTCACATCCATCGGCGGCAACTTCGCTGTGCCCCTCTACTCGCAGGACGGCTACGCCTTCTTCTTCCTGCAGCCACAGAACGACGACTACGAGCAACCTTTTATGCGCATTACGGATGAGACGAGTGTGGACTTCACCATGCCGCAGGCCGATTTTGAAGCGATGGAGGGTGAAGAAGTGCCGTCCGCCATCAGCGCCACCAATGGTGAGGTATGTTTCTTTCCGCGCCACCAGCAGGACACGCGCTCAAACCTCTTCACCTGTATGCACCGTTTCAATCAAAACGAATGTTTGCGCCAAGTGCCGGCGGCCGACTACACGCTGCCCTTTGCAAGCGACCGCATGAGTGAATTCGAACTGATGAGCGTGCCTTCAAATGCCGGACCCTTCTATAGTCCTGTCTCTACCGACAACGGTCGTCCCATCACTGTTGAGGGCGATGACATCACGTCCAGCGGCGACGGCACCACCTTCCAGCTCATCCATGCCACCCCATATATAAATAATGTACAGACCGAGAAGCAGCAATATGTGGTAGGAAAGCAGATGGACGTCAGTTTCGAGATTACCAACTGGCGCTTCTACTATACCTTCTACAAGGAGACGATGCTGCAGAACCTCTTCGTCACCTTCGATGGCGGCCAGACGCGACAGCCCCTTGCCAACGCCATCATGGCCGGAGGTGTGGTCACGGCCGCTGTCACTGCTCCAGCCTCAGCAGGCAACTACTGCCTGGAGATTGGCGTTACGGTAAGCGACTGGACGGAGGTGGCGCAAGTGGCCACTCAGGAGTATTATCCCGCTACAGCCTATACCAATGTCAGTATTGTGGCAGGAACGGCTCCCGACGTAACAATCCAGACGAAGGCCATCGCCGGCGTGCCTGATGTCATCAACTACACGTCTGAGGATGTGCACCGTCAGTATCAGGCCTACATAGCCGTTGCCCCCGTAACGGCCCTCTGTCCTGTCGGCACATGGAGCATCAGCCGCAAAGACGGACAGCAGGACGATATCCTTGGTATTGATGCCGACGGCCACCTCACCCTGAAGCAGGTGAATGGCGACTATGGCTACGACTTCGCTCGTTCTGGTATCGTCACCATCACCTTCACTTGCCCTGACTTTACACTCTCCAAGGAGGTGACTCTACTGCCTGTGGTGCCCGCCGGTATTACATTTTACTACGATGACCAGCAACAGAACGTCTACGGATTGTCGCGTGAGGTCGTGCTGGACTACAAGGTGAAGGCCGACGCGTCGTGGAGCCTTGCCGACGAGGGCACCGCCACCATGACCGTTACGGCGAAGGACGGGCAGCAGCGCACAATAGAGGGCATCGACGTGAGCACCCTGCATAGTGAGTACCTCGACGACGTGCTGCACGTCTATGTGCCGATTACGCTCAACGACCACGAGTACAGCCTCCTGGAGCGCCACGGCAAGTCCACACAACTATTGTGGACAGTGAAGACCGACATCAGCCTGCCCTTCACTAACAGCGTCAGCCAGACTGACTACACGCTGCACACCTTCAGATATGTCAACTACGCCTACGCCCCCGTGCGCGTGGATGCCTGGGCCAAGACGGCCTCGCCCGTCTACCGCGACGTCATCAAGGGCCAGACCGACTACGTCGTCAGCCACGCCTACAACCTGCCCAAGGATGCCTACTTCATGGTGCACTGGGACATCAAGAGCGATGAGCAGTGGAACGGTCAGACCAGCTACCACTTCACCCCCAAACGCCAGGAGTCGTGGGAGTCGACCCAGGGCATCGGCAACACTCCCGACTGGCTGCAGCTGCTCGACCGTGGCGACGGCTACTACGATGCGAAGATCATCATTCCCATCGAGACCGGCGACTGTCAGGGCCGCATGATGCCCGTCGTTGTCTCCACCGGCGCCTTCAACGAGCCAGGCGAGGGTGGCTATGGCGACTACGGCGTCAGCTGCTACCTTCACTACAACGTCTATGGCAAGGACGACCTGCACGTCTATGTGCAGCGCCGCTACAGCCAGACCGACAATGACGTGTTGGAGCTGGCCGACGGCGAGACCCTCGAGCTGAACGATCAGGCCGGCATCAACGCCTTCAACAGCTTTATGGCTTCCTACCAACATGGCGACGACATCTTCGGACAGATAGCATCGTTGCGCAAGGCCAACATCCTGGCCATCAGTCCGCAGTACACAGGCGGCTCATACGGTGGCACGTGGGAAGCCCGCAAGACGAAGATAAAGGTGACGGGCGGTCTCTTAGGCCAGAAGGAACTCACGGTTACCAGCGGCGACGGACAGTTCATATACTTCCCCATGGCCGATGCCACCTATACGATAGAGATCAGCAACGAGACGTTCCAGAGCGTGCGCACCATCACCTACGCCACCCACGCCCTGCCCCACGCCGACGACATCTATGCCTTCAAAAGCCATTCCGGCTACTATAAGGTGGGCGAAGGCACTGCCCAGACAGGATACTCGATGAGCGACCAGATCAGCCTGAGCTACTTCACCAAGAACGGCGTTCAGGGCTATGTGCCCGACAGCAGACACGGCCGTAACAATACCTGGTTCTATGAGTCCGACGACATTGTGAGCTATAACGCTATCGACCTGAACGGCAGGCTGAACTTCGGCTCGATGGGCTTCGTACGCGGCTTCCGCGAGCCTTACGACAAGCCGCAGTTCACCGCAGGTGACGTGGGGGCGAGTGCCGGCGGCGCCGTGCCCTCGTTCTCGCAGTGGTCGAGCCTTATCCTCAGCAGTCTGGAGAACGACGATGAGATCCTGGCCGGAACCAATTTCGACAACGACGGACAGCTGCACATCACGCTGCATAACCTGATGGGCGAACCCGTTGGCTGCGCCCATGTCAACTACGTGGCCGTCGGGGCCGATGGACAACCCTCGGGCAAGGGCGGCGGACGCGTCGACGCTACGGCTGACGGCAAGGTCACGCTGCCCTTCCAGAGCATCATTGAGGATGTGACAAACGAAAGTCTCTACCTCGAGGTGGTGGCCACAGGCTATGAGCCTCGGTTCTACAAGTTCAACCAGCTGGAGGAGAGCTATCGCAACGGCTTCAACACCGTGCCAAGCAACGAGGTGGACCTGATGCTCGAAACCGCCGACGAGGCCACCACGCTGTTCTCGCGTGCCGACCTGATGTCCATCGTCGAGGCCAATGCCGACACCACTGCCGTCACCTTCGGCATTACCGACATGACGGCCTTTAACCTCGTCGACAAGGTGAGCTACAAGGAGGATGGCCCCTTGGGCGGAACGAAGGCCATCTATACGCTGACTGCCGACAAAGGCACCTATAAGTACACCAAGCGCTGGGAGGGCGAGAAGTTCGTGCAGCTCGGACTCACCTTCCTGCGGAAGAGCAGTGCACTCGACTATAGCCAGATGCGACTTACCGGCTATGGCAACAAGAAGGACGCCACACCGATGCAGGTGACAACCATCGCCAAGGATGTTTACACCGGCTTCGAACACGACTACATCGATGCCACCTTCGACCTCGTGGGCTTCGTGCCCAACGAGAAGATGGCCATACCCGTGCTGAAGTTGGGCGAGGCCGACCTGGCGCAGCTGCCCAAGCTGCACAACGACGAGCTGGATATAGACTCCGTGGCCCGCAACACGAAGATCAGCATCATGACCAACCCCGACTTCAATCCTGCTGACATCGGCACAGAGAGTGCCAAGCGCGACTGCGAACTGGGCGGCGACAATCAGGAGCTGTTCAACCAGATAGACTTCGACTTCCCCGAGGTCATGGGCTTCCAGTTCCAGGTGAAGAAGGTGGGCAACCACTTCCAGGTGCGCGGCGTCTACTCGAAGAACATCCTTCCCGGTGGCGACGAGGCCGACATGGTGGACTCCTTCGCCGAGGAGATGATGGGCTATGCCAACCAGTTCGACAAGGTGTTCAAGGACTGTGTCGATGCCTGTACCGGCGGCTCCGGCGGCGACGAGGACTTCGATTTCCTCTACGGTAACGACCCGCTCTTCGCCTCTAATGATGCCTTCGTCGGCATTCGCGCCTTCATCTCCGGCGTGGCCTACCTCGGCCCCAAGGGCGAGTTCATGATGAACTTCCACGAGGGCGGCATCAAGCTTGAGATGTCGGGCGAGTACACCCACAAATGCTCCTTTGGCATCGGCTCCTTCGGTGCCAAGCTCTCAGGCGAGCTGTCTACACAGCTGAAGCTCATCAACCACAAGGCTGCCGCCGGCGATGTCTATAACTTCAGCCTCAACGTGATGGTCGAGACCGAGGTGCGGGCCGAGATTGTGGCATGGGCTACCGCCGGTCTGAACATCCTCAACCTGGTGAAGGCCGAGGTGGGCGTGCGCGGCGGTGTGTCGGCCAGCTATAAGTCGGGCATCTCCTACCCGCTCTACGGCAATGCCGGCACGAACAGCGTCTATGCCGGCCACAAGCTGTCGCTACGCTCAGGCATGTTCATCTATGCCGACGCCCGTTTCCTCTGGTGGAAGAAACACTGGGAGAAGTGGCTCTTCAAATACTCCAAGGACTTCTGCTGGCCCGACGATGCGTCGAACCCCTACAGCGGCAGCTTTGCTTACGGCGAGCCCATCTTCAGCTCGCGCGCCATGGGTGGCCGCAGCTGGAAGAAGGTGAAGGCGCGCCGCGTGGTGGGCCTCGGCCAGACACTGATGAACGATGTGACGGGCATGGCCAGTCCCCGACTGTTCAACCATGGCACCAGCATCGTCTACAACAAGCTGAACAGCCCCAACGACTATAACGACGACCGCCTAATGATGCGCACCATAGGGGGAGGGGCTGACCTCGACATCAACCCCGATGCCACAGGTTCTGCCTTCGCCTTCGACGTGGCCGAGCGGGGTGACAGGGGCGTGGCTGCCTTCGAGCAGTACCGCACCGACGACCTCAGCCGCACCGACGTGGAGGGCAGCGCCTCGGTCGACGACATGAACCTGATGAGCAGCAACGTCGATGTCGTAGCCTCACTCTGGAACGGCACGTCGTGGCACAACACAATCGTATCTCTCCCCCAGTCGGGAGAGTCGGAGGGGACCGCCAACCTCAGCCCCCGTGTGGCCGTACAGGCCGACGGCCATGCCGCCGTCGTCTGGCTCAGCGGCACACCGATGGCCACTGAGTCGGAGGTGGACGAGGACCGCCAGCAGTACATCGAAGGCAGCTACCTGCTCTCGCGCTACGACGGCACTGAGTGGAGCCAGCCCGTAGAGCTGGCCAGGCTCAGCCGAAGCTTTATTGTCAGCGACCACCACATGGTAATGCACGGCGACTCGTTGCTCATCATCATGGAGCACCAAGACGACATCGCGTCGAAAGACAATCCCTACATCGACTTCATCACCGTCACGCCGAAGAACGCCGTAAGCACCTTCATGGGCGTGGAACGCGGGCGGAACCCCCAGGTGGTGCGCATGGGCGATGTGAACATGGTGGGCTACCTCACCCAGCGGCCCGACTCCACGCAGGACATCCGCCTGCGCACCGTCGACATGGGCAATAACAGCGTGGCCACCACCGATGCCTATGCCCGTCTGGGCAAACGTAGCATCGGCACCTTCAAGCTCACTGCCACCGAGAACGCAGCCTCGCTCGACGACCTGGCACTCATCTGGAACCAGTCGGTCATCCATCCTGAGAGTGGTGAGACGGCCTCGTGGCTCTGCGCCGGACGCTTCGGCAAGAGCGGCCAACAGCTCTTCGTGTCCTACCCCGAGCAGGTGGTGCAGATTCCCGACGACTTCACGGCCTCGGCTTTCGACGGCTATATCGATGACAACAACCTGCATGTCGTCTATGCCCTGAGCGACATCGACAACGATGGCACGGCGGTGATGCAGAACGACGTGACGTTCACCAACGACATTCGCATCCGCGACTGCGTCGTCTCGGTCGCCAACGCCACCTCGGCCGGCAACATACCCTTCAGACTCAGCGTGCAGAACACCGGCTACGCCCCCGTCACGGCCATCACTGCCGAGATAGGCACCACGACCGTAGCGTTCAACGACATGAACCTGCTGCCCGGCGAGACCGCCGACCTCTCAGGCCATTTCGCCATCGACACCGACAGCTACACCGGTGAGGAGCAGATGACGGTGACAGCACAGTTCGGAGGTCTCAACAATGCCCTTTCCCGTCGCCGTGCGCCGGAGCGTTCCGCCAGCAATCCCGCGATGACAGCCACGCGCACCACCGACTGCGACGTGAAGGCCACCGACCTGAGCTGCACCATCGTGGCCAACCGCATCAAGGGCACCACGAACAGCGTCATCGTGAAGGTGACCAACTGCTCGCCGCTGCCGTTGCTCTCTGGGCAGACCGTTACGGCGGGCATCTACAGCTCGCTCACCGACGACGAGCCCATCAGCGGAACGCAGCTGACGACCATTCCCGTCAGCGACCTCTATGCCGACAGCCATCCGTTGTCGAAGGTCATCCGTCTTCAGGCGACCGACCTGCCGGAGAACCTACAGGCGTTTATTAAAGTGGTGGTCAGCGACAGCGAACAGACGGTTGCCGATGTGAACCCCGAGAATAACCATGTGCCCGTGACGCTATATTCCGAGGATGGCAGCATTGTGACTTTGCCCGGCGACGCCAACGGCGACGGCGAGGTGAACATTGCCGACGTGACGGCTGTCATCAACCACATCAACGGGCAGCAGGCCGCCACCTTCGTCCATGCCGCCGCCGATGTGAACGACGACGGCGACATTAACATCGCCGACGTGACGGGAATCATCAACATCATCAACAAATAATCTGTATCAGATATGAAAAAACTATTGTTCTTAGCCTCGCTGC
>Ga0310697_10001413_pt1 | contig 28196 bp, 20 predicted proteins | sample 172DNAGHGlowgp2_FD_203883 | JGI IMG/M metagenome (GOLD analysis project Ga0310697, IMG submission 203883) | Sheep rumen microbial communities from Palmerston North, Manawatu-Wanganui, New Zealand - 1728 DNA GHGlow gp2 (v2) (version 2) | ecosystem: Host-associated > Mammals > Digestive system >...
TGACAAGTGTTAAATTAATAGTTAAATCGCATAAAATGTTTGGAATTTACCATAGAATGCGGTTCCGCTGTGCACTCAAAAGTGCACAAAGGGGTCGGTTTTCCTGTGCACTTTGCGCCTGTGTCATAATTATGAATTTACTTTCAGCTTAAGCAAATCGAAATACATCAGACGGGTATCATCAAGAAACTGCTCCTTGTATTCATCGGCAATGCGGTTGGTCAGACGGATGCTGTCATTGGAAAGTGAAAAAGCGGTGACTATGGTATCAGGCTGATTTTTTAGACAGAATAAGTAGGTCTTGCCAAGCAGCTTGCGCTGATTGACAAGGCAATCTTTGGCAAAGAACTCATCAAGGTCAACTTCGCCACAACTGAAAGGCTTGCAAGTCGCAAGTTTTTCTTCTGTGAGACGTACGAGGTCACATTCGCTTAGAAGTTGCTCTACGGTCATAGGGCTGTGCATGTCTTCAGGAAGTCGGCGACCACCTGTGCCTCATGGCGATAGTCCTCTGTGCCGGGGTTTTGCTCCGTAAGCGTGGCCTCGCTTTCAAATGTTCTTGCTGTCTCGCCATAGAGAGTCGGGATAGCTCTTATTGCTGTTGCCATAGTCTTAATACGTATTAATGTCCTTTTTCACGCTGCAAATTTACAAATAATTATTTAAATTCAGCGCGTTTAAACAGAATAATTAAGAGAATATCTTCTTTTTTCACATGAAAGTACAAACATGACAATGACAAAGTGACATCGTGACATTAAGGAGTTTCCTCATGTAGGGGGCTTGAAAAGTGAAAAATTGTAAGATAATTACTTTAGAATAAATATATAATACATTATATATTATATTCTAACCATAGTTTGTACACCTTGTGCAGGTGCTTAATGTCACTTTGTCACGATGTCATTGTCACGATTAGAAGCAACTTGCAGTGAATGTACTGTTTTAACAGATTTTTACAGGTTACGCTATGCCGAAATTTGGAGTAGCGCGGAAAATGTTGTAACTTTGCATTGTCAAAATCAAGGTAGTCTCACGGCGCCACGGGACAGCCTGATAGCGATGCGTATTAGCCTGATACGGCGCCATATCAGCCTGATACGGAGGCCAAATAAGCCTGATACGGAGGCCAAATAAGCCTAAAAACAAGACGGAAACGAGATGAAAAGAAATTTTCCATAATTTCCCATAATTTCTTTCCAAAAACAAAAAACATTAACCAAAGTATTAACCATTAAAAAATTACTAGTTATGCCAGTATTTTATCGTTTGCATCAGGACCAGTCGGTCGGAACTAAGAGAAGTGGAAAGTGGTATGCCCGCATGGTGCCCACGTCGTGCATCAACACCCGTCAGCTGGCGGAGATCATCCAGCGCAACTGTACCGTGAAGAAGTCGGACGTCATGGCAGTGCTGGAAGAGTTGGTAGAGACCATGCGCGACCAGTTGCAGGATTCGAAGCGTGTGAAGCTGGACGGCTTCGGCTCGTTCAAGATCGGCATCAACTGCAAGGGTGCCCGTTCGGCGAAGGCCTTCACCGTCAATGACAACATCGAGAACCTGCACGTAGTATTCACCCCGGAGCGCACCACCGACAATGCCGGCAACCGCGTGAAGCAGTTCCTGCAGGGTGCCACCTGCATAGAGCTGCCTGACAACAAGGTTGTCAAGGAGGACGAGGAGCCCGAGCCTTAAACGACCACCCGGGAGTATTTATTAAAAGACAACCGGGTGGGTTTTATTAAAAGACAACTTGGACAACTAGGGACAACTATAACAATAGCCTACGACGCAACCGCGTCTACGGAGTCCAGGAAAAGACCACAGATTTATTATAAAAGACAACTTGGACATTGCAACGCCACACTCTGCTTGCAGAGAACTAGGGACAACTATAACAATAGCCTACGACGCAACCGCCGTCTACGGAGTCCAGGAAAAGACCACAGATTTATTATAAAAGACAACTAGGACAACTTTGGACAACATTAATATTAGCCTACGACGCAACCGCGTCTACGGAGTCCGAAGTCAATTGGAGAAATAAAAAAAAAGTTGTTTAAGTTGTCCAAGTTGTCTTTAAAATAAAAAAGGATGCGCAGAAAAAAAGTTGTTTAAGTTCTCTGCAAGCAGAGTGTGGCGTTGCAATGTCTAAGTTGTCTTTAAAATAAAAAAAATCTTGTCGTTAAAATAAAAAAAGTTGTATTAAAATTAAAGTTGTATTGAAGTATGAAGAACAAGGAGTTTTGGAAGACGGTGATTCACATCATAGTGACGATACTCACCGCATTGGGTACTACGCTGACCACCACGTCATGCATGGGCCAAGGACCGTTTTAAAGATTAAAGATGAAAAATGAAAAAGTTGGAACTGACAGTTTTTTTGAGCTGTCAGTCCTTCTTTTCGCCAGTCATCTTACTATCTACTCCTAGTGTCATTTATTCTCCAATAACAGTTACTACCTGATGCTCAGTCCACAACTGGTATGTTGAAATATTTACCAACCTTCAGGCAACACGATATTTTCTACATCGTGGGCCTTCTCGAACAACGGAGAAATTTCTTCGTCCGTGAAGCCTGCAATGCCGCAACCGATACGGGTAACGAGGAAGGTGAGGGTAGGGTGCTGCTTGGCAAACTCGATGAACTCGTCCACATAGGGTTTGATGGTTTCTACGCCACCCTGCATCGTTGGGATACCGTAGCTCTGACCTTGCAGTCCTACGCCCTGTCCCATGATGGCCCCAAACTTGCGGTAGGCAATATATGCCGCACCACCACCATGCATGCCACGAAGATTGCTGCCAAACACGAATATCTCGTTTGGCTGGAGTGATGTAATACGCTCCGGTGTAGTACGTTTCTGTTCCATATATTCGAATGTTGCTGTTCCCATATCGAAGAAATCTGCATCTGGTGCAAAGCCACAAGGTGCAGGAGCAAGAGCAGGTGCCTGCATTTTGGTTTCTGCATAACCCACAGCATGCTCTTCTATGACTTCAGCCATATCCAAGTCCATATCAAAGTTCTTGCGGAAGTACGGCACGATGATGTTTTCCTTCAGTTTCTTATAACGCTGTGAGACGGCAGCTGGTGTGATACCAATCTCTTCTGCAATCTCCTTGCCTTTGAATCCACGCTTCAGCATCATCATAATGATGAGTCTGTCCATGCGATCCATTGGCACGTGGTCACACACATCCTCCACCATGCGGTTGAACTGCAGACGCAGGTTGTCGCTGGTCACGTCGAACGACATCAGATAGTCCTCAAAGGTAATGCTGCCGTATTCTTTCTTATACCATTTCAGCGCATCCAGCACTACATAGCGGAACCCGTTGATGAGCCACGTCTTCAGGCTCACCTCTGGCGAATGGTCCTCCAGCGGTTTCCAGTCGTGCTCCATCAGGTACAGCGCATACTGGTGCGCCAGCGACATGAAGTCCAGGTTCTGCTTTCCCCTCAGCTGGTAGCGCTGGTCGAAGACGTTATAGCCTATCTGACAATACCCGTAGAAATAAGTGCGGATAATGTCAGCGTTGCCTCTTTGGAAGCCCCTCAGAATCTCCTTGTCAGATAGCCGTCTGCAGAACATATTTTCAGTTTTTCTGCTGCAAATTTACGAAAAAATTTCATTTCTGCTTAATTTTTTCCTGAATTCTTCTTTAAAGAGATAAAGACATGTCGAAAACAAGAAGTATTCACCTATTAAAACATTTACGATTATGACAGATTTAGTTCCAACGAGAGTTCACAACCTCATTATTGTTGACGAGAGCGGTTCCATGGAGTGCATCCGCAAGCAAGCTTTCACAGGCATGAACGAAACCCTGCAGACTGTCCGCATGATGCAGAAGAAGTATCCCAACCAGCAGCAGTACGTCACGCTAATGACTTTTGACAGCGACCATACCAAGCTGCACTATGACAACACCCCTGCTGACAAAACAACGGATCTAGAGTGGAAAGCCTACAACCCGTGTGCAGCCACTCCTTTGTATGATGCTATCGGAAAAGGTGTTTCTAAGGTCAACGCCCAGATTGAGGATGGCGACCACGTCCTTGTTACCATCATCACTGATGGCTATGAGAACAGCAGCGAAGAATGGACCTTGAAGATGGTTCGTACCCTCATCGAGAAGCTGAAGAAGCAGAGCTGGACCTTCACGCTCATTGGTACTGACAACCTTGATGTCAAGGAGATGGCTCAATCCTTTGCCATTGACGAGCACCTTGAGTTCCAACAGGACGAGGCAGGCACCAAGGCTATGTTCGCCCGCGAGCGTCGCAGCCGCGAACGCTACAACTGTTGTCTGGCTGAGGCTGCCCCCATACCTATCGGCAAATTCTTTGAGGAAGAGGGTAACTAATAAGGGGTTATTCTGCTGAGAAATAAGCCTCGAGTTCGGTGCGGGCGCTACCCTCAGCGTTGGGCAGGTCGCGGATGATGACGCCGTGCTCCAGCAGGGCGATGCGCGTGGAAATGTCCACGGTGTGCTGCAGGTTGTGGCTGGAGATAAGGATGGTGGCACCCGTCTCGCGGTTGTAGTCGGTGAGCAGGTGCTTCAGAACCAGTTGCGAGGTGGGGTCGAGGAAGTTAAAGGGCTCGTCGAGGATGACGGTCTGCGGACGGCGCAGTAGGGCGGAGATGATGCCCACCTTCATCTTGTTACCAGCGGAGAGGTTGCGGATGAGCTTCTTCTGACCGAAGATCTCGCCGTTGGCAAAGCGTTCGAAGTCCTTCAGGCGCTCGTCGACCTCGGCCTGGGTAAGGCCCGACACCTTGCCCAGAAAGGCAAAGTACTCCTCGGGGGTGAGGAAATCGATGAGGAAGCCCTCGTCGATGTAGGCGCCCACATGGCGCTTCCAGGCCTCGCTCTCGGCGGGGTTGATGGCCGTGATGTCCGACGGAGAACAGTCGGGAGTAGGGGCAAACACGTACTCCACAGCGCCCTCGTCGGGCTTCAGCAAGTCGAGGAGCATGCGGAAGAGCGTGGTCTTGCCGGCACCGTTATTACCCACGAGACCGAGGATATCGCCGTCGTTAATCTGGAACGACGGGATGTCGCAGGCACATGTCTCGCCAAACTGCTTCTTGAGGTTGTCGATTTTGATCATGGTTGTTCTTCGTTATTTCGATATTTCGATGTTTCGATGTTTCGATGTTTCGACGATTCGATAATTACACGAGGCCGCGTCCGTGGCAGTTCTTGAACTTCTTGCCAGAGCCACAGGGACAGGGATCGTTACGTCCAGGCAGCTTATCCTTGATGATAGGAGCCTGCGGCTGACGAGCACGGGTGTCCTGAGCGGCAGCTGCGGCCTGGTTGGGGTCGGTCATCTGCTCCTGGCTGAGGTTCTGCTTCGACTCGGTGTACTGCTGGCGCTGGGTGTGCTGCTCGGGGGCGGCCTCCTGAACCTGCTGCATCTCAGGAATCTGAGCGCGCATGAGGATAGCGACAGAGCGGTTGTTCATGGTATTGACCATGTTGTCGAACAGCTTGACAGACTCCAGTTTGAAGATCAAGAGCGGGTCTTTCTGCTCGTAGCTGGCGTTCTGTACAGAGTGCTTCAACTCGTCGAGCTCGCGGAGGTTCTCCTTCCAAGCCTCGTCGATGATGTGCAGTAGCATCTGCTTCTGGAACTCCTTGACCACCGACTTGCACTCAGTGTCGTAGGCCTCTTTGAGATTGCAGGGAATCTTGTACATCTTGCGACCGTCTGTCAGGGGCACCACGATGCGCTCGTAGAGCTGGCCCTGATTCTCGTAGACCTGCTTGATGACGGGCATGGCGACCTCCTGGATGTGCTCCATCTTGCGCTTGAAGTTGCCCATTGCCACCTGGAAGACCTCCTCGCAGAGCTCCTCGTGGTTCTTGTTGATGAACTCTTCGCTGGTGAAGGGACACTCCATGGCGAATATCTTGATGAACTGCTCCTTGCAGCCTTCATAATCGTTCTGCTCGATGATGTTGACCACGCGGTCCCAGATGGTGTTCGAGATGTCCATGCCGATGCGCTCACCCATCAGGGCGTGACGGCGTTTCGAGTAGACCACGGTGCGCTGCTTGTTCATGACGTCGTCGTACTCCAGCAGGCGTTTACGAATGCCAAAGTTGTTTTCCTCGACCTTCTTCTGGGCGCGCTCCACCTGTTTCGAAATCATCGGGCTCTCCAGCATCTCGCCCTCCTTGAAGCCGAGCTTGTCCATGACGGTGGCGATACGCTCAGAACCGAACAGACGCATCAGCTTGTCCTCCAGAGAGATGAAGAACAGTGATGAACCCGGGTCACCCTGACGTCCGGCACGACCGCGCAACTGGCGGTCTACACGACGTGACTCATGGCGCTCAGTACCGATGATGGCCAAACCGCCGGCGGCCTTTACCTCAGGCGACAGCTTGATATCGGTACCACGACCAGCCATGTTGGTGGCAATGGTAACAGCACCCTTTCCGTTGGAGTCCTGCTGACCAGCGAGAGCCACAATGTCGGCCTCCTTCTGGTGCAGCTTAGCGTTCAGCACCTGGTGGGGAATACCCTCGCGCTTGCCGGTCTCAGGATTAACATACATGTCGAGCATGCGGCTCAAGAGCTCAGAGATTTCCACCGAGGTTGTACCAATCAGCGTTGGACGGCCCTGGTTGCGTAGGCGAACGACCTCCTCAATAACGGCACGATATTTCTCGCGGGCGGTCTTGTAGATGCGGTCGTCCATATCGTCACGAATGACGGGCTTGTTGGTGGGAATCTCCACCACGTCGAGCTTGTAGATGTCCCAGAACTCGCCAGCCTCCGTAGAGGCGGTACCGGTCATACCAGCCAGCTTGTGGTACATGCGGAAGTAGTTCTGCAGGGTGATAGTGGCAAAGGTCTGTGTGGCAGCCTCGACCTTGACGTGCTCCTTGGCCTCAACAGCCTGGTGCAGTCCGTCCGACCAGCGTCGGCCTTCCATGATACGACCGGTCTGCTCGTCGACAATCTTCACCTCGCCGTCGATGACCACATATTCGTCGTCCTTGTTGAACATGCAGTAAGCCTTCAGCAACTGCTGCAGGGTGTGGACACGCTCCGACTGCACAGCATAGTGCTGCAGCATCTCGTCCTTCTTGTTAACGCGCTCCTCGTCAGACAGCGTGGTGTCGCCCTCCAGCGCTGACAGTTGACTGGTGATGTCGGGCAGCACGAAGAGGTCCTTGTCGTTGACCTGATTGGCGAGCCATGCGGTACCCTTGTCGGTGAGGTCGCAGGAGTTCAGCTTCTCGTCGACCACAAAGTATAGGGGCTCCACCACCTCCGGCATGCGGCGGTTGTTATTCTCCATGTAAGTCTCTTCGGTCTTCAGCATACCACTCTTGATGCCGTCCTCAGAGAGGAACTTGATGAGCGGCTTGTTCTTAGGCATAGACTTGTGAGAGCGGTAGAGTGCCAGGAAACCTTCGTCCAACAGCTTCTTGTCGTTCTTCTCCTGTCCCTCAGCAATCTTCTGCTTGGCTTCGGCCAGATACTGCGTAGCCAACTGCTTCTGTACACCCACTAGCTTCTCTACCAGTGGCTGGTACTCTTCGAACATCTGGTCGTCGCCCTTAGGCACGGGACCAGAAATAATCAGAGGTGTACGAGCATCGTCAATCAACACAGAGTCGACCTCATCGACGATGGCGTAGTTGTGGGCGCGCTGTACAAGGTCGCTGGGCGAGATGGCCATATTATCACGCAGATAGTCGAAACCAAACTCATTGTTGGTACCGAAGGTGATATCAGCCTGATAAGCACGGCGACGCTCAGGAGAGTTGGGCTGGTGCTTGTCGATGCAGTCCACAGAGAGTCCGTGGAACATGTAGAGCGGCCCCATCCATTCAGAGTCACGCTTGGCCAGATAGTCGTTCACGGTTACTACGTGAACACCATTGCCTGTCAGAGCGTTGAGGAAGACTGGGAGGGTAGCAACGAGCGTCTTACCTTCACCGGTCGCCATCTCAGCAATCTTACCTTGGTGCAGCACGATACCACCGAAGAGCTGTACGTCGTAGTGTATCATTTCCCACTTCAGGTCGTTGCCACCAGCTGTCCAGTGGTTATGATAGATGGCCTTGTCGCCATCGATGGTGATGAAGTCCTTGCGGGGATCAGCAGCCAACTCGCGGTCGAAATCGGTAGCGGTAACTACCGTCTCCTCGTTTTCGGCAAAGCGACGGGCAGTATCCTTGACGATGGCAAACACTTCTGGCATGACCTCGTTGAGGGCTTCCTCGTAGATGTCGAGGACTTCCTTCTCCAGTTTGTCAATCTGTGCGAAGATGTCTGCACGCTCGTCGATGGGTGTGTCCTCGATGGTGGCCTTCAGCTTCTCTATCTCTTCTTTCTGTTTGTTAGCGGAGTCCTGAACCTGGCGTTGCAACTGCTTGGTGCGCTCACGGAGCTCGTCGTTCGAGAGCTTCTGCATCTCAGGATATACGGCCTTTACCTTCTCTACGAAGGGGCGGATGAGCTTGTTGTCACGCGACGCCTTGTCGCCGAACAACGAGCGTAAAATCTTGTTGAAATTCATATTGTTATTTGACTATTTTACTATTTGACAATTTGACGATTAACTATTACAATTCATTAAACGCGTGCAAAGGTACGAAAAATATTCGTACTTCTGCATTTCCTTTTTGCTTTTTTACCTTTTTCTAGTTAAAAAAGCGGTTTCGTAGCACAGGCATTCGGAGCCCTGATGCGGATAATACGCGCTATGGTCGGTGCAATGGCATCGGTCGTAACGGGTGTCTGTATGCGCTGGGCCTTGACACCGGTGCCAAAGAAAATGATGGGGAAGGGGATGTTACTGACACGCGATGTCGTCGAAGTGTGGTTCTGTTCGTTGACGAGTTCCCAACCGGGTGCGATGTCAATCAGCAAATCACCGCATTTCTCTACGTTGAAACCACTGCGAATCTGGTTCAGCAAGTTGCTGTCGCTGGTGGTCAGCTGGCTGGCAGTATAGACGTGGCGCACGCCGGACAGTTGCAGGATGAATTGCTGGGCACGCAACAGCACATCGCCCATATTGATATTCTTGCGCTCCAGCAACTTGTGGTCCAGGAACAATTGGTTCCTATAGATTGTCTCCACGTATTGGGCGGTGCCGAAAGTGGCTCCCAAATACATGTTCAGCAGGTTGGCGGTGCGCTGAATATCAAATTTTCCCGTGGGAATGCGGTATTTCTCATTGTTGTTCTGCTCGTTCTCCACACGGGCGGAACCAGTACTGGTCAGCACGAAGAGCACACGGTCCAAGGGGACGCGCTTGCTGATGCTATCGACCAATTGGTCGATGGTGCGGTCCAGTGCCACATAGCTCTCCATCTGGGGGGCTACCGAATAGCCGATGCAAAGCAGGTCGGTCTTGTCGTCGAGTGCCAAGCCGCCATTCGACAGGCATTCCAACGCAATCTCCGTGACGCTGGCGTTGTTGTCAGCACTAGGTTTGTAAAGGCGTGAATAGCCGCGCAGCCATTGGTTCAAAGGCTCGTAATAGTTGGTGATGCCCCATTGGCTGGATTGTATCCAGGCGGCTCCGTCGGCAGCATGACCGGCTGACAGAATGGCATTATCGGGTGTGGCTGCAAAGGCAAAGACCTTGGCAATGCCATTGGTGGCAATCTTCAGTTCGTCGCCCAGCGTCGAGGTGCCCAACTGTCGGGGAGAATAGCCCTGTTTTTGGTCGTGGACGGCACGAACGGGGCGCAGCGTGCTGCGGTCGAGCCATTCCTCGCCGGTAATACCGTGATAGTAGGGCGTGGTACCTGTAGACAGCGAGGCTGCTGCCGAGGTACGGTCAACAGGCGTAAAACTGTAAGACGCATTGGAATAGAACGTTCCTTCTGTCAGCAACTTGCGCAATCCACCCGCAGAATAGAGGGGAGCAAAGGTCTCCAGATGGTCGGTACGCAACTCGTCAACGGTGATGGACACCACCAATTTCGGAGCCTGCGGAACAGTCTGGGCACCAATTTCGTTGCTGAAAGCCAGTGCTGAGAGCAGGGTAATAAATATGTATTTATTGCTCATTCTTTTTATGCATGAAAATATGTAGTGTGGTTTGTAGCAGCAAACATAATGCCAAGAAATAGATGCCTTCGGCGTAGCACTGGAACTGACTACCGATGAGGAATAGCACGCACAGGGCTGCACAGAGGCGCCAGTAGCGGGTGGGACGCCCCTTGATGACGGGCCACAGATAGACCAGATGCAGCGGATTGAAGAAAAGCAGCTGCAGGTTAATGCGAACTGTGGGATGTTGTGAGAACAGCATCAGGAACAGTACCACGCCGATGATGCCGGAAACGAGCATGAGCAGCACTTCCCACACCAGGAATGTGCGGTGCATTCGCCATTGTATCAGGCACAGGATGAATCCCAGAGCCAGCAATATTTCGCCACACTCAAAGGGTGTCAGCGGGAAACCGTTGTGAATCATCTGTACGCCTGCGGGCACGATGATGCGACGCTCCTTGACGAGTGGACGGTACTGACCGTTTTCATAGATTTGTGCGTGGTCGAAATCGTACAGCAGATTGTCGGGCAGGAACTCCTGTTGGCGCATGTCGGTCTTGCTGTCGGCTTGGATGCCCAATAGCAGATCGTTGCCGAAACGGGACCAAGGATGGTTGCGCGTCATGTGGTGAACCATCTCCCTATAGGTTGGTGTATAGTCCTCACGACCTGTGTATTGCACCTTTCCGTTGATGTATTGCTCGATAATGTCGCGCGCTTTTGTGGTACAGTTGTTATAGAAGTAGTTGTAGCGATAAACCTTGTTGGTGGGCCTGAGGTTTTCAACCAGCGCCATGCGCAGGGCAAGCTTCTCGTCGTTGGTGAGATTGAGTACTTGTTCCGTGACCATGCTGCCAAACTGGCGATACTCTTTCTGGAACAGTTGGGTGGGGTAGGCCCCCAGCTCATAGTCGGTCAGACCAAACACAAAGCGGACTACGAAGAAGGGAGCGTCATAGTTGAAGACACCGTAGTTGAAGGCAGCATCAATGCCGCCACGTGTCAGTTCGTGGTAACGGATAGCTGTATGTCCATAGAGACTGTATACCTCGTCATGGGGCTGACAGGTAAGCAGACTAATCTCAACAGAATCCATCGGTGGCAGGTCGTTAGGCTGTGCCAACGCTGTATTCTGACAGAGTAAAGTCAGCAAGAAAAGTCCCCCTCTGAGGATGCTTTTTATGGTCTTTTTATTTTTCACGCTGCAAAATTAGCCTTTATTTTCCACTTATCGTGCGTTTAGTATGATTTTTTTTAATAAAAAATTAAAATTCGTATATTTATTTTGTATTGTTCGTGCTTTATTGTACCTTTGCACTCCGAAATTGAATTCATAAAGAACAAAAGATGAAGAAACGCATAACTGTAAGCCTTTTGGCTGCCATGTCAATTCTTCCGTCCATGGCTCAAGTAAGTGCGACGCTGTCGCCCTACAGTCAATATGGCTTAGGTAACCTCTCTGAACAGTCGGTAGGCTTTAACCGCGGTATGGGTGGTGTAGCCTATGGATTGAGAAGCGGTAAGTATGTCAATATGCAGAATCCTGCCTCCTATGCAGCCATCGACTCGCTGAGCATGATTTTTGATGCTGGCGTGTCGGGGCAGATGTCTAACTATAAAGAAGGTGGAAAGAGCCTGAATACCAAGACGGGTAGCTTCGACTATGCTGTGGCTGGCTTCCGGCTATTGCGTCATGTAGGCATGGCAGTGGGCGTGGTACCATATACGAATATAGGTTATTCCTATGCGCATTCCAATGCTATTGGCTCTGCTTCCTCAGGTTCTACGACGACAAGTACACAGACCTATGTGGGTAGTGGTGGTTTCTCGCAGGTGTTTCTCGGTGCTGGTTGGCAGGTGACAAAGAATCTGTCGTTGGGTGCCAACATCTCATATTTCTGGGGCAACTACGCCAAGACCATCACAATGGCTACCAACGAGTCGGCAGCAAACACTGAGGCACGTTCGTATAGTGCGTCGGTCAGCAATTACAAACTCGACTTTGGCGCACAATGGCAACAGCTGGTGGGCAATGATGATGTGCTGACGATAGGCGCGACGTATAGTCTAGGGCATAAACTGGATGCCGATGCCGATTTGTTGATAACAAACAGCAATTCGTCGAATGCAACCGTGAGCAGTACTACGCTGACGGTTGAAAAAGCATTCAGCATTCCTCATACCGTTGGTGTGGGTGCCTCGTTGATGCATAAGGGTAGCCTGTTGGCAGCTATCGACTATACTTTCCAGAACTGGGGCTCGCTGGACTATCCCGTCTTCAACAATAGCAAAGGAACCTATTTGCTGCAGGGCGGTTACTACAAGGACCGTCACAAGGTGGCTGCAGGTGTTGACTGGCAGCCCAAGCCCCTGGGTCGTAAGTTCTACCAGCTGATGCACTACCGCATGGGCGTGTCTTATGCTACACCTTATTATAATATAGGTACGCAAAAAGGTCCTGGTGAGTTGGCCGTAAGTGCAGGTTTCGGTTTACCTATCTATAATTCGTGGAACAGCCGCTCTATGCTGAATATTAGTGCCCAGTGGGTGCATAGTACAGGCTGCGACCTGATTAAGGAGAATATGTTCCGCATCAATATCGGACTGACGTTCAATGAGCGCTGGTTTGCAAAATGGAAGGTAGACTAAATATACTTTACCTCTTTGGCATGAGCGCGTTGCTCATGGTGCTGTCGTGTACGGAACAGAAATCGCACACGGCAGCAGCCGTTCATGACCGTGACTCGGCATCGATGATGGTGAGCTATGGTGTCAACACGCTGATCTCTGACTCTGGTGTCATCAAGTATCGCATTGTCACGGAACGCTGGGATGTCAACACCGTCAAAAATCCTACGCGCTGGACTTTTGAAAAGGGCATCTTCATGGAGCAGTTCGATGAGAACTTCCATATTGCCGGCTACATCAGTGCAGACTCTGCCTGGTATTACGACCAGAAGAAGCTGTGGGAATTGCGTGGACGTGTAAGTATCCGCAACGTCAATGGACTTATCTTTAATAGTGAAGAATTGTGGTGGGATGGTATCAGACATGAGTTCTATAGCCACAAGTTCTCGCGTGTGGTAACGCCAGAGCGCATGCTTGAAGGTACCTATTTCCGCAGTGATGAGCAGATGATGCACTATGAGGTCACCAACTCTGAAGGCTCGTTCCAGGCAGAGGACATGGAAGGCGATAGCCAGAATAGTCAGCAGCCTGCAACTAACAGTCAACAGCCAGCAGCTAATGGCCAAAAGCCCGACACCACGCAACAGGTACCTGTGCGTCAGGCTGCCACGCGTCATAAAGCCATTCAAAAATCAGCATATCAGCCATGACGAATCTCATCATAGGACTTATAGTGACAATGGCCTTCTCGGCCTTCTTCTCAGGTATGGAGATTGCTTTTGTCTCTAGCAATCGTCTGCGTGCTGAGATGGACCGCGAGAAGAACGGCTTGGCGCAACGTGCTATTGATGTGTTCTATAGGCATCCGAATAACTTCGTGTCGACCATGCTGGTGGGCAACAATATCGCCCTGGTTGTCTATGGTATCCTCTTTGCCCACATCTTTGATGCCACGTTGTTCTATCCGCTGAGTGATGGTATGCGTGTGACGGCAGACACCTTGCTGTCGACCGTCGTGGTACTCTTTACGGGGGAATTCCTGCCAAAGACGATTTTTAAGTCGAATCCCAACACCATGCTGACGGTCTTCGCCCTGCCAGCCTATATTTGTTACCTGGTGCTGTATCCAATCTCTCGATTTGCTACGCTGTTGTCACGAGGACTGTTGCGCATTATTGGTGTGAAGATTCCCAAGGAGATTGATGACAAGGAGTTTACAAAGGTAGACTTGGACTATCTGGTACAGTCGAGCATTGATAATGCCAAGGATGAGGACGAGATAGAAGAGGAGGTAAAAATCTTCCATAATGCTCTCGACTTTGCGGATACGAAGGTGCGCGACTGTATGGTGCCTCGAACGGAAATCGATGCTATCGACATTGACGACTGTACTCTGGAAGAACTAAAGAGCAAGTTCATTGAGAGTGGCCACTCAAAGATTATCGTCTATCGCGAGGATATCGACCATATCATTGGTTATATCCACTCTTCGGAGATGTTCAAGCATGTTAGCGATATTTCCAAGCACATCCAGGAAATGCCTTATGTGCCGGAAACAATGGCTGCCCGCAAGCTGATGCAGATATTCCTGCAGCAGAAAAAGTCATTGGGCGTTGTCGTCGATGAGTTTGGCGGCACCAGCGGTATTGTTTCCCTAGAGGATATCGTGGAGGAAATCTTTGGTGATATTGAGGACGAGCACGACAATACAAAATATGTGGCCAAACAACTCAACGATGGCGACTATATGTTGTCGGCACGTTTGGAGATAGAGAAGGTCAACGAACTCTTCGACCTCAACCTGCCGGAGAGTGACGACTATATGACTGTTGGTGGTCTTATCCTGCATGAATATCAGTCGTTCCCGAAACTCAACGAAATAGTGAAAATAGGGCGTTTTGAGTTCAAAATCATTAAGAATACGATGACAAAAATCGAATTAGTTAGACTAAAAGTCGTTGAATAGGGCATTTTTTTAATAAAAGATGCCGCTGTTTCAATGAAATTTACTAACTTTGCAGGCTGAATCTGAAATTCAAAAATAAAGAACAACAATAAAAACTATAAAATCAAATGGCAGCAATTGGAAAAATCAGAAGCTGGGGACCAGTACTTGCTACAGTGATTGGTCTGGCCCTTTTTGCATTCATTGCCGAAGAGATGTTCCGCTCGTGCGAGGCAACTGGCAACGAGCGTCGTCAGCAGGTCGGCGAAGTGTTAGGTAAGAAAATCTCGGTTCAGGACTTCCAGAGTCTTGTCGATGAGTATCAGGAGGTCATCAAGATGACTCAGAATCGCGACAATCTCTCTGAGGAGGAACTCAATCAGGTAAAGGATCAGGTTTGGCAGCAGTTTGTCAACAACACCATCTTGGAGACTGAAGCCAAGAAGGTGGGTTTGACCGTTACTGACGAAGAGTTGCAGAACGTGTTGAAAGCTGGTACCAATGGTATGCTGATGCAGACTCCGTTTGTCAATCAGCAGACTGGTCGTTTTGACGTCAGCCAGCTCACGAAGTTCTTGGCAGACTATAAGAAGCAGCAGGAACAGGGTGGCAATGCTCAGATGATGGAGCAGTACACTCGCATCTACAACTACTGGAAGTTCATTGAGAAGACACTGCGTCAGCAGCTGCTCGGTCAGAAATACCAGAGCCTGCTCGCTCAGTCTCTGCTGTCGAACCCCATCTCTGCGAAGATGGCTTTCGCTGCTCAGAACGAGGAGAGCGACATTCTGTTGGCTACCGTTCCCTACACCGCTATCAAGGATGCTGATGTAGAGGTAAGCGATGCTGACCTGAAGGCTAAGTATGATGAGAAGAAAGAGCAGTTCAAGCAGTATGTGGAGAGCCGCGATATCAAGTATGTTGACTTCCTGGTGGTAGCTTCTGCAGCTGACCGCGCAGAGCTGATGAAGACCATGAAGGATGCTCAGCAGCAGCTGGAGAGCGGTAAGACTCCCGCTGAGGTTGTTCGCAAGGCCCAGTCACAGATTGCTTATACGGGCATCGCTGCTACTCGTAGCGCATTCCCCAACGATATCGCTGCAAAGATTGACTCTATGCAGATTGGTCAGGTTTCTGCTCCCTTCGAAACCGCTTATGATAACACCATGAACGTGGTAAAGCTTATCAACAAGGTACAGCTTCCAGACTCTGTCGAGTATCGTCAGATTCAGGTTGGTGGTGCTACTGCTGAGGAGGCTCACAAGTTGGCTGATAGCATCTATACCGCTCTGAAGGGTGGTGCCGACTTCGAGGTGCTGGCTAAGAAATACAACCAGACTGGTGAGAAGCAGTGGATGACCTCTGCCATGTATGAGCGTGCACAGAACATCGATGCTGATACCAAGACCTATATCGAGACGCTGAACACCCTCCCTGCTGGTGAGATCAAGAACCTTCAGTTCTCTCAGGCCAACATCGTGCTGCAGGTTACCAACCGCAAGGCTTTGGTCAACAAGTTTGACGTGGCTGTTGTAAAGCACACCATCGATTTCTCTAAGGCTACTTATTCAAACGCTTATAACAACTTCAGCCAGTATGTCAGCGAGAACAAGGACCTCGAAAGTCTGGAGAAGAACGCCCAGAAGTTCGGTTTCCGCGTTCAGGAGCGCAACGACCTGTACAGCTCAGAGCACAATGTTGCAGGTCTGCGTGCTACTCGTGAGGCTATGAAGTGGATCTTCGACGCTAAGGCTGGTGAGGTTTCTCCTCTCTATGAGTGTGGCAACAACGACCACCTGCTGGTCATTGCCCTGACAGGTGTTCATCCTGTAGGCTATCGTGCTATGGAGAGCGTGAAGGATCAGCTGAAGATGGAGGTTACTCGCGACAAGAAGTTTGAAAAGGCTGCTGCCAAGCTGGCTGGTGTTAAGGACATCGCTACTGCTAAGCAGAAGGGTGCAGTTGTTGACAGCGTTCGTCAGATTACCTTCTCTGCTCCTGTATTCGTACAAGCAGCTGGTGCCAGCGAGCCTGCACTGAGTGGTGCTGTAGCTGCTGTTAAGCAGGGTCAGTTCAGCCCCGCAGTTATCAAGGGTAATGGTGGCGCATACCTCTTCCAGGTACTCTCTAAGAAGCAGCGCGAGGGCGCTAAGTTCGACGAGAAGCAGCAGATGCAGATGCTGAAGCAGCAGGCTCAGCAGGCTGCAGGTCGCTTCATGAACGAGATGTACCTGAAGGCTGATGTGGTAGACAACCGCTACCTCTTCTTCTAATCAAGAGAAAACAGAAGGCAAGCCCAGTCGCCATCGGTGCGGGTAGCCTTCAATGATAAACCAAGCGACTGTGCCTTGCTTTCGAGCAGGGCACAGTCATTTTTATAGAAACCACTGAGGATGAGCTGTGCCTTGGGAGCCATCACACTACGGAAGCCCTCCATGTCGTTGATCAGGATGTTGCGATTGATGTTGGCCATAACGAGGTTGAACTCGGCGCCAAAACTGCTGAGAACACTAGCGTCGCCACAGAGGGCAGTGAGGTGGTCGTCAACACGATTGATGACAGCATTATGACGCGTATTGTCTGCGCTCCACTCATCGATGTCGTAGCCTACTGCGCTCGCTGCACCTAATTTCAGGGCACAGATGCCAAGGATTCCTGTACCACAGCCACAGTCGAGTACACGCAGGCCATCCAACTGCATGTCAAGCAACATACCACAAATCATGCGGGTGGTCTCGTGGGTTCCTGTTCCAAAAGCCAGGTGAGCGTCGATTTCAATCATGATGGCTGATGGCTGAAGGTCGATGTCTGATGGCAGGTGGCGTCCATCGTGGATAATCAGGTTCCCCTTCCTTTTGGAGGGGGGTAGGGGGAGGCTTATCGGCTCAAAGCCCTCTTGTTCCCATTGCTCATTCCAGTCCTTGTCTTCTGCCTCCTGGATGGAGTAGGAGAGGGTAACGTTCTCGAAGGGAAACCCTTCGAGCGCTAACTTGAGGGCATTTTCGTCAAACAGCACTTGCTGCACATAGCCCTTTAGACCAGTAGCTGTCTCTTCAAAGGTTTCGAAACCAGCCTCTCCGGCCAGTGCTGAGAGGATATCTTGAGCGTCCTGAGAGCAGGGTGCGATGGTGAAATTAACTTCGTAGTACTTCATAAGATGTTAAATTTGCCCACAAAATTACAAAAAATAGGGAAAAACCTACGCTGTCTTAGGGTTTTTCCCTACTTTTGCATAAAAATAAGTTGTATTTTTGCAACGTGAACAAGTATAAAAGACGAAAAGCTATGAAAAAGTGGATTCTTTTAGCAGCAATCTGTTCCTTGCCACTTCAGTTGATGGCACAGGACGATGATATGTACTTCGTTCCTACGAAAGAGAACGTAGCTAAGGAGGCAGAAAACTACGGTATGCCCAAGAAAACCTATTATTCTGGGTCTAATCGTAGCATTGACGACTACAATGGTCGCTTGTCGTCCACAGTTACGCCTATCGATTCGGCAGGACAGGAAGTAGAGATCGAAGACTACCAGTACACGCGACAGCTGTCGCGTTTCGATGATTATTCACCTAGTCAGGCCTACTGGGATGGGTATCGTGACGGTCGCTGGAATTCTCCGTGGTACTATGGTCGTTATGGCTGGTACAGCACGTGGTACGATCCCTGGTATGCATCATGGTATGATCCCTGGTATGATTCGTGGTACTATACTGGCTACTATGGCTATTATTCTCCATGGCGCTACGGTTGGTACAGCAGCTACTACTATCGTCCATGGGGCTACTATAGTTGGTATACTCCTATTTATTATCATGGCGGTCGTGGCCATAGGTCGACAGCTCACGACCGTTTCCACGCCAATCGTAATGTGAGTGGCTCGTCATCCTTCGGTAATGGTTTTGGTCGTGCTCGTGGTGGTTATAATAGCAGAGGTGGCTTTGGTAATTCACGTAGCAGCAATCGCTCGACGACTACGCAAAACGGAACCTTTGGCAGCTCTCGCAGCAACAGCACAGGCTTCGGTAGCCGTTCCAGCTCCAGCAATTCCAGTTCCTATAGCAGCTCCGGCTCGTTTGGCAGCAATCGCTCCAGCGGCAGTAGCAGCGGAGGCAGTCGTGGTGGCTCCTTTGGCGGAGGTTCACGCTCTGGTGGCGGTGGTGGTCGCTTTGGCCGATAAGAGATATGTAAACCCTTACCTCAACCCTTTATAAAAAGTATAAGCTATGAAAAAGTTATTTGCAATAGCTGCTATTGTCGTGGCCACAATGCCCGTAGCAGCACAGGAAACTTATGAGAATGCGAAGATTGCTCAGGAAGACCTGAACGGTACAGCCCGCTATGTAGGCATGGGCGGTGCTATGGAGGCGCTGGGTGCCGACATCTCAACTATCGGAACAAATCCTGCTGGTATTGGCATGTTCCGTCACTCTAATGTCAGCCTGTCGTTAGGACTGGTTTCTCAGGGGGGCGCCACGAATGCAGTAGGAGGCTCTACCACCAATGCGTCGTTCGACCAGCTGGGTTTCGTCTACTCCTATCGTAGTGGCAAGACATCGTTTATCAATGTGGCTGTTAACTACCATAAGAGTCGTAACTTCGACATGATTCTTTCTGCTGCCAGTCAGTTGGGCAATGCCTCGCTCAACAAACTGACCTGGGCGAAGGGAAACCAAGACTATGTCTATGAGGCCAAGTCTGAGCTCCAGCCTGATGGAACAATTATTGACGTACCCAACTTTAAGGCTCCTTATATTACCTGTAACCAGTTGGATGACCTCTTTGGTTATAATCTGAACTGGGATGATGTCAACAAATCATGGGACTATATCAATGCTGACAATTTCCGCTTTGATCGCGCCCATGAAGGCTATATTGGCGAGTACGACTTCAACGTCAGTGGCAACATCAACAACCGCATCTATCTGGGACTTACCGTTGGCATCCACGATGTCCACTACAAGCACTATAGCGAGTATGTAGAGCAGATGTCTGACTTCCTGTGTACTGTTGGCGATCGTCGTGAGATTACGGGTCAGGGAATTGACGTCAAGGCAGGTGTCATCCTCCGTCCTATCGAGTCTTCACCCTTCCGTATTGGCCTGTCTATCGCGTCGCCCACCTTCTACGAGCTGAAGACTGCCAACTACTCGTTTATCTCTGATGGTTATAATCGTTTCGATTCAGGTAGCATCATGGATTCCCGCGACCGCACCAACTATAAGTTCCGTCTCTATACCCCGTGGAAGTTTGGTGTTAGCCTAGGTCATACCATTGGTTCACAGGTAGCTCTGGGGGCTAGCTATGAATATGCTGACTATAGCAGCATGGATTCACGCTATATCACTGGCGAATACTATAATGAGTGGTCGGATTCCTATAGCAGTAACTCAGAGAGCGACCGCGTGATGAACGACCATACTGCCAAGACGTTGAAGGGCGTTCACACTCTGAAGCTTGGCGCAGAGATTAAACCCGTCAAGGATTTTGCCTTGCGTGTGGGCTACAACTACGTGAGTCCAATGTATCAGAAGGAGGGGTTCAAGGATGGTACGCTCAACTCTGACGGTTCTTATGTCAGTTCAGCTACAGACTATACCAACTGGGAGGCAACCAATCGCTTCACCTGTGGCTTTGGCTATACATTTGACAAGTTCAACGCCTCGCTGGCCTATCAGTACAGCACAACTAAGGGAACTTTCTCACCCTTCATGAGCTACTACGATGCTAACAGTCCTACTGCTGACTGCGTCGCTCCGCAGGTTTCTGTGGAGAACAAGCGCCATCAGGTGCTCTTGACGTTAGGATACACATTCTAAACGCTAAGGTAATCAAAAAACGAGACTCATAATTTGTGAGTCTCATTTTTTTATATTAACTTTGCACCCTAAATAGATAGTAAATCGTCAAATAGTAAATCGTATAGATGTTTGAGAATTTAAGTGAGAGACTTGAACGTTCGTTCAAGATACTGAAAGGTGAAGGTAAAATCACCGAGATTAACGTTGCGGAGACCCTGAAGGACGTTCGTAAGGCCCTGTTGGATGCCGACGTCAACTACAAGGTCGCCAAGCAGTTTACCGATACTGTCAAGCAGAAGGCCCTGGGTATGAACGTGCTCACCGCTATCAAACCCAGTCAGCTGATGGTCAAGATTGTCCACGACGAGTTGGCAGAGCTGATGGGTGGCAAGGCCGTAGAGCTGAAGTTGGAGGGTCGTCCTGCCATTGTGCTGATGTCTGGTCTGCAGGGTTCTGGTAAGACCACCTTCTCTGGTAAACTGGCTAACATGCTGAAAACCAAGCAGCACAAGAATCCCCTGCTCGTAGCCTGTGACGTCTATCGTCCTGCCGCTATCCAGCAGTTGCACGTTGTGGGCGAGAGCGTTGGCGTACCCGTTTATTCTGAGCCAGACAACAAGAACGTTGTAGAGATTGCCCAGAATGCTATCCGCGAAGCCAAGCAGAAGAACTATAACGTCGTCATCATCGATACCGCTGGTCGTCTGGCTGTCGATGAGGAGATGATGAACGAGATAGCAACCCTGAAGCAGGCCGTCCAGCCTGACGAGACGCTGTTCGTTGTCGACTCGATGACTGGTCAGGATGCTGTGAATACCGCCAAGGAGTTTAACGATCGTCTGGACTTCGATGGTGTCGTACTTACCAAGCTCGATGGTGACACCCGTGGTGGTGCTGCCTTGTCTATCCGTACTGTTGTCACCAAGCCTATCAAGTTTGTGGGTACTGGCGAGAAGATGGATGCCCTCGACGTGTTCCATCCTGAGCGTATGGCCGACCGCATCTTGGGTATGGGTGACATCGTCTCACTCGTTGAGCGTGCCCAGGAGCAGTTTGACGAAGAAGAGGCTAAGCGCTTAGAGAAGAAGATTCGCAAGAATAAGTTCGACTTCGACGACTTCATGGGTCAGATTCAGCAGATCAAGAAGATGGGTAACATCAAGGATCTTGCCAGCATGATTCCTGGTGTGGGTAAGGCGCTGAAGGATGTTGATATCGACGACAACGCCTTCAAGGGCATCGAGGCCATCATCCAGTCCATGACTCCCAAGGAGCGTCAGAACCCTGATATCATCAACCAGAGCCGTAAGCTGCGTATTGCCAAGGGTTCTGGTACGAAGATTGAGGAGGTGAACCGCCTGCTGAAGCAGTTCGACCAGACACGTAAGGTGATGCGCATGATGACGGGTGCAGGCTCGTCGAAGATGGCGCAGATGGCAGCAGCCATGAAGATGCGTAAGCCATTTTAGGGCGTTATGTCGTAATAACGTTATAACGTAATAACGAAATAGAAACAGATGCAACTGATTGACGGAAAAGCAACGGCAGCAGCCATCAAGGCTGAGATTGCCGAAGAGGTAAAAGAGATTGTAGCCCGTGGTGGCAAGCAGCCCCACTTGGCAGCCGTACTCGTAGGTCACGATGGTGGCTCAGAGACGTATGTGAAGAACAAGGTGCTGGCCTGCGAGGCTTGTGGCTTTAAGAGCACGCTCATTCGCTATGAGGATGACATCACCGAGGAGGAACTCCTCGAGTGTGTGTCGCGATTAAATCGCGACAATGACGTCGATGGCTTCATCGTCCAGTTGCCTCTTCCCAAGCATATCGATGAACAGAAAATCATCGAGGCTATCGACTACCGTAAGGATGTCGACGGTTTCCATCCCATCAATGTGGGCCGCATGGCCATTGGCTTGCCCTGCTTCATTTCTGCCACTCCGCTGGGCATCATCACCCTGCTGAAGCGCTATGGCATCGAGACCAGTGGTAAGAAGTGCGTTATCCTGGGTCGCTCCAACATCGTGGGTAAGCCTATGGCTCAGCTCATGATGCAGAAGCAGTATGGCGACGCCACTGTTACCGTCTGCCACTCACGCTCTAAGACGCTGAAGAAGGAGTGCCAGGAGGCCGACATCATCATCGCTGCCATCGGACAGCCCGACTTCGTCACTGCCGATATGGTCAAGGATGGTGCTGTCATCGTTGACGTAGGTACCACCCGTGTTCCTGACGCCACCCGCAAGAGCGGTTTCCGTCTGAATGGCGACGTTAAGTTCGACGAGGTAGCTCCTAAGTGCTCATTCATCACGCCTGTTCCTGGTGGCGTAGGTCCTATGACCATCTGCTCACTGATGAAGAATACGTTGGCTGCTGGAAAGAAAGAGTATTATAAATGACCGCAGAAGAATATTATCTGAAAGGCAACGAGGCCCGCAGGCAAGGCTTGTGGCACGAAGCCATTAACAACTACATCCAAGCCATTGCGCTTGACCCTGACAGCCCTGCTGTCGAGGCCAAGCGCATGTTGGATGATATCATGGCCTTCTACTGTAAGGACATGTATAACCCCTGACACAGAATCTCGATGTAGCGCTATAAAGAATAACTAACTTAGAATATGAAACGACTTATTATCAACATGATTGCCCTGATGACCGTAGGGCAAGCCTTTGCTCAAACAGAGATTACGGGTAAAGAGTGGGACAATCCCCTTGTAACAAGTGTTAACCGCGAGACCGCACATACCTTAGCCATCCCCGATGCTCTAGGTGCTGCTAGTGAGATGAGTCAGTCGCCCTGGTACCAATCGCTTGATGGTGTCTGGAAGTTCCAGTGGGTGGGCGTTCCCACCAATGCCAAGGAAGAGTGGCTTGCCAAGGATTTCGACGACGCTGGCTGGACTAGCATTGATGTGCCCAGCAGCTGGCAGGTGTGGGGACTGCACCACAACAAGTCGTGGGACAAACCCCTGTATTGCAATACCAGCTATCCCTTCTCTTATGATGAGTCTACCTATAGCGTGATGGCCGATCGTCCCAGCTGGTTCACCTATACTGGTAGCAAGAAGAACCCTGTAGGCACCTATCGCCGCCATTTCACCGTTCCAGCCAACTGGGCAGGCCGCAATGTCTATGTGCGCTTCAACAGTGTGGGTCATGGCTACTATCTGTGGGTCAACGGCCAGCGTGTAGGCTATAGCGAGGACTCCTACCTGCCTTCAGAGTTCAATATCACCGACTATCTTGTCGAGGGCGACAACACCATCGCCCTGCAGGTCTATCGCTTCACCAGTGGCTCGTTCCTGGAGTGCCAGGACTACTGGCGTCTGACGGGTATCCATCGCAGCTGTTTCCTGTGGTCAGCTCCCAAGAGTCAGATTCGCGACTACTTCTTCACCACCGACCTCGATGCCACCTTTACCAATGCTAAGGCCAATGTTCAGGTAACCCTCGAGGGTGCTGACGCCCTCAGCGGTGGCATTGTAGAGGCCTCCATCGTGCGCAATGGTTCCCTCATTGCCTCTGCCATCGCCTCTGTTGCTGCTGAGCTGAGCATGGATATGGATGTCACCAACCCAGACAAGTGGAGTGCTGAGACGCCTAACCTCTATGACCTCGTGCTGACGCTGAAAGATGCCAATGGTAATGTCATCGATCGTCGTGGTGGCAAGGTGGGCTTCCGTGAGGTGAGTGTCCGTAACGATGGTGCCCTGCTCATCAATGGCCAGCGCATGGTGTTCCATGGAGTCAATCGCCATGACTTCTCACCCATCAATGGTCGTGCCATCACTCCTGAGGAGATTGAACAGGATATTCTCTGCATGAAGCGGCTGAATATCAACGCCATACGTACCTCTCACTATCCTAACGATCCTGTGTTCTATGACCTCTGCGACAAGTACGGCATGTACGTGCTTGCTGAGGCCAATGTCGAGTGTCATGGCAACTGGAATCTCTCACATGTCTCTCAGTTTAAGAACGCCATGGTAGAACGCTCGCAGAACCACGTTCGCTGGATGCGCAACCATGTCTGCATCTTCATGTGGTCGTTCGGTAACGAGAGTGGCGACGGCAACAACTTCGCTGCCGTACAGACAGCCATCAAGGCTCTCGACAAGACTCGTCTGACCCATTATGAGGGTGGCAGCAAGTATGCTGACGTAACCTCGTCTATGTATTGGGATTATAACGGCATCAAGAACAAGGGTGTCAACCAGCATAACCGTCCGCATATCCAGTGTGAGAACAGCCATTCTATGGGTAACTCCATGGGTAACGTCCGTGAGATGTTCGACCTCTACGAGCAGTATCCCTGTCTGACGGGCGAGTTTATCTGGGACTTCAAAGACCAGGGCCTGCTGACAACCAGTTCTGATGGCAAGGAATACTGGGCTTATGGTGGCGACTTCGGCGACAACCCCAACGATGGCAACTTCTGCATCAATGGTCTGGTACATCCTGACTGGAGCTATACCGCCAAGACCTATAACACCAAGAAGATCTACCAGCCTCTGGAGTGGGCAGCAGTCAGTGGCAAGACGGATGTCTTCCGCATGAAGAACAAGCTGGCGTTCCTGTCCAGCACGACCTATGATGTCAACTATTCGCTGCTTGACGAAGAGGGTAACGTCCTGGGTAGTGGAACTATCAGTGACGATGTCGCTGCTGGTCAGTCGAAGAATATCACCATCGACCTCTCATCGCTCTCTGCGCTTTCTGCTGACAAGGAGGCCTTCATCTATTTCTGTGCCAAACAGAAAGAGGCCACTGCGTGGGCTGATGCTGGCTATGTGGTAGCTGAAGAGAAACTGCCTGTAAAAGCTGCACAGAAGCCCATGAAGGACCTGACATTTGCTACTGCTGATGTGTTGACAGTCGAGGAGACAAGTTCTTCTGTCAAGGTGAGTGGTGCGAACTTTACCGCTTCCTTTAGCAAGAGCAAGGGTACACTGTCTTCTTACACGTACGATGGCAAGACGATGTTTCGCAAGGCCATGTCGCTCAATGTTTTCCGTCTGCCTACAGACAACGATGGAAGCAAAAAAAGCAGTTGGGATGGTATGGGACTGCCTACGCTCAGTTCTACTGCTAAAGGTACTGGTACCACAGTGACCAAAGCCAGCGACGGCAAGACCGTTACTGTCAGCATGAAGAGTACCTATGGCACGGGCTCGAACACGTTTGATGTCAGCCTCGACTTCATCGTCTGTGCCGATGGTACCATCATGACTAATTCGTTCATCCGTCCAAAGAATACGGGTGCCATCATCCCCAAGCTCGGCTTCAAGTTGGAGTTGCTCAAGGAAATGGAACAGCTTAGTTGGTTTGGTCGTGGTCCTTGGGACAGCTATCGTGATCGCAAGGAAGCCTGTCTGCCTGCCATCTATAACAGTACGGTAACTGACCAGTACGAGGAATACATCCTGCCTCAGGAACATGGCACCAAACAGGAGGTACGCTGGATGTCTGTGACCAACACCGACGGCCTGGGCTTGCTCTTCGTCGCTCCTGATCAGATGGCAGCCTCTGCTGTACACTTCCGTCCTGAGGACAACTATACGGATAAGGATAACCGTGCGAAGCATACCTATCAGTTTAAGAGTTGTGCCACTACTGTTGTCAATCTCGATGCTGCCACCCGTGGTCTGGGCAACAACTCCTGTGGTCCTGATGTGATGGATAAGTACGAGCTGAAAGCTCAGAATACCGCTTTCCGCTTCCTTATCGTTCCCCTGAAGGCTGGTGTCCAGGCTGCTCAGGCTGCTCGCATCGACATGCCCGTATGTCAGCCTGTCAGCGTAGAACGTCAGAACGACGGCAAACTGAAGATGACTACACAGACCAAGAATTCTACTATATGGTACAGTATCGACGGTGGTGAATACCAGAAATATACTGCGGCTGTCAGTCATAACGCAGCCTGCACCATTACTGCCTACTGTTCGCATGCTGGTCTGATGGACAGTCCCAGCCAGACTTACGACTTCTCGCAGTTCGTCAATAAGAGTGCATGGAAAGTGATAAGCGTTGATAGCTATCAGGGGGGCAATGAGGCTAAATATGCTATTGACGGTAATAATAGCACATTTTGGCATACCGCATGGGGTACCAACGAACCGAAACATCCTCATACTATCGTCATCGATATGGCGCAGAGCTATAACGTCACTGCCATCACCTATCTGGCACGTCAGGACGGCAATGCCAACGGTATGGTGAAGGGCTATGAGTTCTACCTCAGCAATGACAAGAATTCGTGGGGCTCGCCAGTGGTCAGTGGAGAGTTTAAGAACACCACGGCCCTACAGACTGCCAAGCTGAGTACTGCCCAGACGGCACGCTACCTGAAACTCATCGCCAAGAGCGAGATCAATGGTAATGCGTGGTCTTCCTGTGCTGAGCTGGGCATTGAGGCTGCTCCTAACACAACAGGCATCAGCTGTCTTGCCCCCAACGCCTCTTCCTTAAGCGAGGGGAGTGTCTACGACCTGCAGGGACGTCGCCACGATGTCGCCTTGGAGGGTCTGCCGCACGGCATGTATGTCGTGGATGGCCGTAAAATCATGAAGTAATCGTTTCCTCTCTGGTGTGGCTATCAGGAGGCCATCATCGCCGTAGGAAGGAAGCGCTGAGCCAACCGCCCAGCGCTTTCTTCTTTTTCTACATGCAGCTGGCTGCTCCCAGCGTAGTACCCAGTGCGGTGAGTATCGTCACTATGATGTGAATCACCGTCTTCCAAAACTCCTTGTTCTTCATACTTCAATACAACTTTAATTTTGAACTACAACCCTTTTCTTATTTTAAAGACAACTTAGACAACTAAGGACAACTTAGGACAATGCAACGCCACACTCTGCTTGCAGAGAACAAAGACAACTTTTCTCTGCAGGCAGAGAACTTTTTTTGCGCACCCTTTTTGTTTTAAAGACAACTTGGACAACTTAAACAACTTTTTTATTTCTCCAATTGACTTCGGACTCCGTAGACGCGGTTGCGTCGTAGGCTAATATTATAGTTGTCCCAAGTTGTCCAAGTTGTCTTTTATAATAAATCTGTGGTCTTTTCCTGGACTCCGTAGACGCAGTTGCGTCGTAGGCTAATATTATAGTTGTCCCAAGTTGTCCAAGTTGTCTTTTAATAAAATACACCCGGTTGTCTTTTAATAAAAACCCACCCGGTTGTCTTTTAACAAAAAACTCCCGGGTGGTCGTTTAAGGCTCGGGCTCCTCGTCCTCCTTGACAACCTTGTTGTCGGGCAACTCTTGACAGGTGGCACCCTGCAGGAACTGCTTCACGCGGTTACCGGCATTGTCGGTGGTGCGCTCCGGGGTGAATACTACGTGCAGGTTCTCGATGTTGTCGTTGACGGTGAAGGCCTTTGCCGAGCGGGCACCCTTGCAGTTGATGCCGATCTTGAACGAGCCGAAGCCGTCCAGCTTCACGCGCTTCGAATCCTGCAACTGGTCACGCATGGTCTCTACCTTCTTTTCATCTCGTTTCCGTCTTGTTTTTAGGCTTATTTGGCCTCCGTATCAGGCTGATATGGCGCCGTATCAGGCTAATACGCATCGCTATCAGGCTGTCTCGTGGCGCCGTGAGACTAACTTGATTTTGACAATGCAAAGGTACGAAATTTACAGGAGACTTTCAAATAATATTGCAAAAAAGACACGCAAAAAGACACGCGGGTAAATACGCTGTTTGTCAACACAGTTAGTGGATTCAGATTTCAGATTTCAGTTTTTAAAATTCGGGGGGGGGGGGGTTTGTAGGTAGGTCCGTTTT
>Ga0310697_10001415_pt1 | contig 28173 bp, 19 predicted proteins | sample 172DNAGHGlowgp2_FD_203883 | JGI IMG/M metagenome (GOLD analysis project Ga0310697, IMG submission 203883) | Sheep rumen microbial communities from Palmerston North, Manawatu-Wanganui, New Zealand - 1728 DNA GHGlow gp2 (v2) (version 2) | ecosystem: Host-associated > Mammals > Digestive system >...
GATGTGGCCGTCGGTATCGTCGCCAGCCAGGGAGCCATGGTCAAGCCAGAGCATCTTCACGCACCCCAGGCGGTCGAGCAACACCCGTTCCAGCTCCTCGCGCGCGATGGCATCGTTGCGGTTGGGGGCGGTGAGGCAGCAAGTGGTGGTGAGCACAGTGCCTTGCCCATCGGTCTCGATCGAACCTCCTTCAAGGACCAGGTCGCGGCAGTTGATTAATGGCATCTTGAAGAGGCCATGCTCATTCAGGCGTGAAGTGACCAGGTTGTCGCAATCGGCGGCAAACTTCATTCCCCAGGCGTTGAAGGTGAAGTCGGCAAGTGTCATCTGACCCTTGTGAAAGACGGTGATGGGGCCATAGTCACGCACCCATGTGTCGTTGGTGGGGAGTTCCACAGTGACAATGCGCTGCCAGTCCACATCGGGTCCCAATGCCGTGCGCACTTCATCGGCATCGGGTGCCACGATGACCAACTTCTCGTCCTCGTCGGCGAGGATGGCCTTGGCAATCTCCACATAACAAGCAGTTACCTCGTCGAGCATGTAGGCCCAGTCGGTGCCAGCGTGTGGCCAAGCAATGAGAATGCCGTCCTGGCAGTCCCATTCGGCAGCAAAGCTGCGGTTTCTTCTAGATGTGAGCATCTATTGCGGTTAAGTATCTCTTTTTTTTAATTATAAGTGGTGATGTATCTCATCGTCATGGTGGTGTCATCATTCGTGCCCAAAACATTATCGGCCTTTTGGCCGAGCTAAACGGTCTCGAGCGAAGCTGGGCTAAAGATTCCAGCTGGCCAATGATGACACGACCCCATGTATTATTGAAACGGATAGGTGGGTTTAAATATTGTTGCCGTATTCTTGATAATTGTCCCAATAGGAATCCTGTGACTCTACAATCTCGTTGACAAAATCGCGATAACCATCCTTGACGTTGTAGCCGTTCTCTTCACACCAAGTGGCGTATTCGTCCTCAAATCCATCAATCTCGCGACGCATCCTCTCAAATTCCTGGTCGATTTCGGGCGTATTGCTATAACGGTCCAGGAGTTCACGCAGAATTTCAGAAATATCATTCATCATCTTCTTCCTTGGTTTTTCCAGGTGCTTTCAACTGCTCCTGTTTGGTTTCTACTTGTTTTATGGTTTTGGTTTTCAAATTTAGTACCTTTTTTTGAAAACAGGTAGTATTCTTTAGTTAATTATTACAAATTCTACTGAATCTGGTTACTGGCGCTCGATGAGGAAAGCGTATCACAATCCAAGCCACAAAAAGAGGGTAGCATTTAACATGGGAAATTATGCCCTAACTTTGCAAATATAATCGATATGAATAGTTGTTACCTTCAGCCGATATACAGCATTTAGCCCAGATTTGTCGTGACCGTTCAGCCAATCTGGCCTTAGCGCCATGGCGTGAGGTTTTTGTGCTGAGGGTTTGCTGAACAGTAGCGATTTGTCTTGGCCGGGTTAAGGTTTCTTGCCCGTAAGAGAGGTAGAATTGAATTTTGCTATTGTCGCCTTGACTTTGGGGCTAAAAGTTGATGGATATGTCCTAAACTTGTCGTAAATTTGCACGATTAATGATGGCCAATGGCCCCAATGAGGATATTTAATAACTATCTAGATCCGTGATAATGAGATGGATAAAATGCTTGTCGTTCGCACTGATGCTGTCCTTGCTTACCGGTTGTGCGGGCGATAATCTGGAGAAGATGATTCCAGCCGATGCTACCGGCGTGGTGTGTATTGACGTGCCCCACATCCTGAAGAATGCGGGGATGCTTGACGATGATCGCATCGTCATCCCGCCATCGTTGCAGGATGTTGTTGACAACAACGACACGTCTCCGTTGTGTGTCTTGCTCAGCGACTTGCCCCAGATGGGACTTGACACGGATAACAAGGCTTATGCGTTTTTCACGACCAAGACCTTTGGGCGTGTTGTGCTGGTCATGTTGAACGATCCCGATAAGGCCCGCAAGACCTTGTCGATGAGAGTGGGAGGTGACTTTGAGAAGGTCCAAGGGCTGGATTGCATGTACGTTGGTGACAACCTGTATGCCGTTGATGGCAAGGTCTTGCTGATTGGAACCGTCAACAAGGCAATGGAAATTGCTCGGGCTGCCAAGGCTGCCAAAGGCATCTTGAGCATGACGGCCACCAGCATCACCGAGAACAAGCAAGCCAAGGAGGTGTTGCATAACCATGATGCCGAGATCAACGCATGGCTGCAAGGAAAGGGCCTGAAGGCCATCCTCAACAAGAGCGAGGTGTACCGTGAACTGTCGCAGAAGATGCCGCTGATCAGCATCTTTACCGAGAGTGATATCGAGGCTGTGACCTGTGCCGTCAACATGGATGACGACGCTGTTGAAATGACTACCAGGGTTCATGCTGCCGACAACAGCGAGTATGCCCAGTTGCTGAACTCGGTTCTTGCGACCCCCGGCAATGAGGTGTTGAAGGCCATCCCTAACTCGATGGAATATATTTTCACGATGTGTGTCAAGGGGGATAGCTTTGTCAAACTCAAGCAGATTCAGCAATTGCTGGGAATGTTTGGCAAGTTGCCCTATATAGGCCGCATCGACCTGGCCAGCATTCTCGCAACCGTTGATGGGCCGTTCACTATCGGTCTTGCCCGTGATCCGCACCTTGAGGGCGAGTGGAATGTGGTGTTGGCGACACGATCGACCAATCCCGATGGTGTGGTGAAGCAGATCAGCGCGTTTGCCAACTCGATGGGCCAAGCTCCCGAGGTGTATGAGGGCGAATATATTTACCAGTATGACAACAAGATGATACGCATCGGTATTATCGACGGGATTTTGTATTTCAAGATGCTCGACTATGAGCAGACCGAGGGGTATGCCTACGAGATGAAACCTGTGCGTGATTTCTTTGACGATGCCTTGATTGGTGTTTTTGTCCAGACGGCCAACGATAGCGTCAAGGGTTATTTTGATTTTGGACTGAAAGATATCTTTAATGGCAAGGGACACTTCTACACCAGCCAGCCCAAGGGTAATGCCTCGCTGGAGTTGTTGCGGTCGTTGTGTTCCATCAAGACAAGCGACTCCTTTGGAAACGAGGATGACGAGGATGGTGGCATTTCATCGTTTGTGTCAGGTGCCATCGATGAGCTTCAGCCGCTAGACTAGCAGCCAGACAACAGGATACATTAAGTGGCTGTGTCATTATTGACGCCTGGAACGTAGATCGAGAAGTTGCAGTTCCGGTTGCCAGTTATGACACAGCCACTTGTTGGTTGTGAGCCCTGTGAAGGCTTAGAACTTGTAGTTGACGCCCAGTCCAAAGACGCCCTGATCCACCTTGCGGACAATGGTGTGACGATACTCAAAGTTCACGCCAAAGTGTTCGTTGATTTCATATTCGATACCTGCGCCCAGGTTCAACCCGATGTGGTTTTCCTCGCCCTTGTCGTTCAACTCGCCCTTGTAGTCAACCATCGTGTAGTTGATGCCAGCCAGGGGGTAGATGAACAGCTGATCGTTCCACAATCCCACCAGGTAGTGGGCATTGATGTTCACATCCCACCATGACCTGTGTTTTTTCTCAAAGAAATAGTTGAAGCCCACCTCGGCACGAAGTTGGTCAATAATGCCATACTGGAAACGTGCTCCAATGCCAAGATTCTCGATCTCGCTACCATACACCAGATTGGCACCAACGGCTGTCTCGCCCTGATGAACCTGAGCGTTGGCAAAGCCTATTCCCAGCATCATGGCACACACTAAAGTCAAAATCTTTTTCATTTCTCTTACAATCAGTTTAAATGTTTATTGATTAAAAGTTTTTTGCCGCTTATAAAACAAGGTGTAAAATTAGTTATAATTATTTAACCGACAAAGTAAAACAGCATTTTTCATTGAAATCAACTATTTGTAATATAAAAAAGCTGCCCTTGTGAGGCAGCTTGAATCGTTTGGCATGCGTAATAAAAACAGAATTAGCCCAAATAGGCTTTGAGCAGCTTGCTCTTTTGCCCTTTGAGGCGGCGGATGGCTTTTTCCTTGATCTGACGCACGCGCTCACGTGTCAAGTCAAACTTGGCTCCAATCTCCTCGAGCGTCATTTCCTGGCATCCAATGCCAAAGAACATCTTCAAGATGTCGCGCTCGCGGGGATTTAGCTGGTCAAGAGCACGGTTCACCTCCTTGGCCAGCGACTCCTGATTGAGGGTCGAGTCGGCCATGGGTGAGTCATTGTTGGGTAGCACATCCAGCAGGCTGTTGTCTTCTCCCTCAACAAAGGGGGCGTCAACCGAGACGTGACGGCCCGATACCTTCATCGTGTCGCTGATCTTGTCAACAGGGATGTCAAGGCGCTCGGCGAGTTCCTCAGCCGACGGGCGACGCTCATGCTCCTGCTCAAATCGGGATTGGGCCTTGCTGATCTTGTTGATCGAACCCACCTGATTGAGAGGCAGCCTGACAATGCGAGATTGCTCGGCAAGGGCCTGGAGGATGGATTGGCGTATCCACCACACTGCATAGGAGATAAACTTGAAGCCACGCGTCTCGTCGAATTTCTGTGCTGCCTTGATGAGGCCCAGATTTCCCTCGTCGATCAAGTCGGGAAGACTCAATCCCTGGTTCTGATACTGCTTTGCTACCGATACGACAAAACGCAAGTTAGCATTCACTAGCCTATCAAGCGCAGCTTGGTCGCCCTGGCGAATGCGTTGTGCAAGCTCGACTTCCTCATCGACCGTAATGAGTTCTTTGCGACCGATTTCCTGCAAATACTTGTCGAGGGATGCACTCTCGCGATTAGTAATGGATTTTGTAATTTTAAGTTGTCTCATCTAACTAAAGTAGAGTTTAAGCGTGCAAAGGTACAACATTTTTCTCAACGCACCAAATTTATATCCAGAAATCAGAAAATTTATTTTTTGCGAGACGATTTCTGTTGCGCTACATTTTTTTTTGAAGCGTTGACTCGCCGTCATGGATAATGTCGTCTTGGTGCGGTTGGGGATCGTATGGCATGTGCCTGTCCTCTGTAAAAAAACACAGGCAATTATCGTGCCAGCAATCCTCGCTGTCGCGCGGCTATCGATTGACGGCGAGGTGGTGGCAACAATACAACAATAACTGTCGTCCGTGGCGGGGCAACATCTTGTTGTGGTCATTAAGACAAGCGGTACTTTTTTCTCTGATTTGGGGAAATGATTGCTTCTGGATCGTGATTTATCGTGTTGTGTTTGGCTCAGGTGAAATATAGTTTAGTGATTTGAGTCCAATGGTGATAAATCTTGCTGCTTAATCGTTATAGCATCATGTCCCTGTGCTCATCGATGATCAACTGCTCAACTATGCCTGCTAGAGGCTTGTCCTTGGCTTCGGCCAACTGCTTGAGCTTGCCTTTCGTTTCCTCAGATATCAAGATTGACAACTGTACTCGCTTGCCATAAATTCTGGGCCTACCGGCTCCTGGTCTTGGTCCTCCTCTCATATGTATTCAATTTTTAGGGGTTAATACTCAGGTGCAAAGATAATACATTTTCATTACAATCCAACTAATTTCGGTTAGTTTTTTTTGAAAAAAATATCAATAATCGCTTAAATGTTAATTTTTTAATCATTATGGAAGCGATGTCTTGGTGCTGGCAATTTGAAATAATATACTTTTCGGGCTATGGGCGGTAGATTCTAACACAGTAGAGAAGCAGGGAGGCGGTGGCGTCATGTCCCGTCTCCCTGCTGGGAAACCGTCTGGTCTCTAGTGTGTCGTTACTCCTCGTCGTCGCTCAGGTCAACGGCATAGTAAACTTTCTTGCCCGTGGGGTAGAAGCCGGTGATGAACATCACCTTGTCGCTGTCGCTGCTGCGCATGATCTGGTTGTAGATGTTCTCCACATCATCGCGTGAGTCAACGGGTATGTTGTTGATGTCGGTGATGATGAAACCGTCGCGCACTCCAGCCCTCTTGAACTTGCCGGCCTTGACGCCAACCACCTTTAGGCCCTTGGAGATGGCCAGGTCTTCCTTCTCGTCGTGTGACAGCTCGGTGAAAGCGCATCCCAGCGACATGACGTCACTGTGCTTGGTCATCTTGGTGTTGCCCTGGTCGTTCTTAAAGGTGACCGTGGTGCGGCGCAGCTTGTTGTCGCGGTAGTATTCAACCTCGGCCTTATCGCCAGGACGCAGCTTGTTCATCTCTTCCTGCATCTCGCCGCTGTCCTTGACGCGTGCTCCGTTGAGCTTAACGATCACGTCACCCTCTTGCAGGCCAGCTTCCTTGGCGGCTCCGCGGTCGGTGACCTTGGCCACGTAGATGCCCTCGTTGGTGGCGGTGATTTTCTCTTCCTTAGCCTTGTCGGCGGTCAGCTCGGTGTACTGGATGCCCAGCACGGCGCGTTGCACTGTGCCATACTGCTTGATGTCGGTGATGACCTTCTTGACCGTGTTGCTGGGAACTGCAAATGAGCAGCCGCTGTAATTGCCCGTTTGGGAATAAATCATCGTGTTGATGCCGATCAGCTCACCCGCGGTGTTGACTAGAGCGCCGCCCGAGTTGCCGGGGTTGACGGCAGCGTCGTGCTGGATAAAGGCCTTGATGCCACCATTGTCGCTGGTGTTCATACCACGGGCCTTTGCGCTGATAATGCCGGCAGTGACGGTCGAGTTGAAACCGAAGGGGTTGCCCACGGCAACACACCACTGGCCAGGTTTGAGAGCGTCGCTGTTGCCAAATGTGATGGCGTGCAGATCCTTGGCATTGATCTTGATCAGGGCGACGTCGGTCTTCTCATCGGTGCCCACAACTGTGGCATTGAACTGGCGGTTGTCGTTCAGGGTGACTTCCAGCTTCTCGGCGCCGTTGATCACATGGTTGTTGGTGACGATATAGCCGTCGGCGCTGATGATCACGCCTGACCCCATGCCTGTGGCCTGCGGCTCACTCTTGGGCTGCTGCTGACGCTGGCGCTGTCCCTGCCCCTGACCGAAACCGGGGCCGAAGAAGAACTCAAACGGGTCAATGAAGCCGCCCTGGTAGTAATTCTGCTGAGGGGTGGTGTAGCACTTGATGCTCACCACGCAGTTGATTGTGCTCTCGGCCACTTCGGTAAAGTCCCTGCTCGTGTCGATGGGTCTGCTCGAGGTTTTGACAAATCCGTTTGAACTGGTGCCGTTGTCACTGGCATTGAGACTGGGTACGTAGGTATCGGAGATGATGCCTTTCTTTTGCAACTCGCTTGTTGCCATCATGGTTGCAGCCGATCCCATGATGGATGCTGCAACGAGCATAATCGCTAATTTGAGATTCTTGTTCATGTGTCTAATCTTTTATTGTTAATTTATTGATGATTTTAATTTATCCAAGTGTTAATTTTAACTTTTCAAATTGTGTGCCAAAAGTACAGCAAAAAAAATCAAAAACAATACTTCCGCCCTTTATTTTAAGCTAAATTAATAGCATGGGCGTTACTTTTTAAATAGTTTTACAATAAAAGGCTGTCATGTAACAATTGATGACATTTTGTCACAACTGTTTTTTCTGTTTCATAATATAAACGCACTGGTTCCTGACCTGAATGAGGCGTCGGGAACCAGTGATGATAGGGTAATGTGATGGTGGATGCTGGCAACTGCTAGCTGTCGAGCTTGTCGTCATAGCCGATGGCTGTGAGCAGTTCGGCTAGGACATACATGCTGCCGCCCACGTAGATGAGGTCTCGAGGGGCGGCGTTCTTGCGGGCCGCTTCGAGCGCTTCGGTCACATGATTATAGGTGCTGCCATTCAGACCATGACTGGCCGCAATCTCTTGAAGTCTCTCCACGGGTAGGGATCGCGATGTCTGGGCCTGGGTGAAATAGAAGGTGGCCTTCTTGGGGAGCAAGTCGAGGATGCCATTCACGTCTTTGTCGGCCATGAAGCCGATCACCATGTGCAGGTTGTCATAGTACTCGTGCTCGAGTTGTTTCATGGCAACTGTCATGCTGGCCACATTGTGTGCCGAGTCACAGATAGTGCGGGGCTTGTCGCTCAATGTCATCCATCGTCCCATCAGTCCCGTGGTTTTTACAACCGATGCAAAGCCCTTGCGCACGGCGTCTTCCTTGATGCGGTACTTGAGGCGTTTGAGCATATTGAAGGCCGTGAGGACGGTGTTGGCATTCTCAATCTGGAAGTCGCCAGTGAGTTCGCAATCAATAGTGCCGTAGTTCTGCGTTTCGAGCCTCAACATGTTGTCGACCATCTTGGCTTGGAGCACCTCGGGCTTGTCTTCGGCAAACCTGATTTCGGAATACTGCCGCTTGGCATAGAACTCGATGACATCACGTGCTACGCCCTCGGCGTGGCCAACGACGACGGGTTGGCCGTGCTTGATGATCCCTGCCTTCTCGCGGGCAATCTGTTCAATCGTGTTCCCCAGGAACTGCTGATGTTCCAGGCCGATGTTGGTGATGATGCTCAAGTCGGGAGTGACGATGTTGGTGCTGTCGAGTCTGCCGCCCAGCCCGGTCTCGATGACCGCTACATTAACGTTTCTCCAGGCAAAATAGTCAAAGGCCATCGTCGATGTCAGCTCAAAGAATGACGGTTCAAAGCCCTCGATGTTCTTCTGCTTGTACTCATTGACCCATTGCATGACATAGTTGCGGCTGATTTTCCTGCCGTTCACGCGGATGCGTTCCCTGAAGTCGATCATGTGGGGTGACGTGAACAGTCCCACCTTGTAACCGCATTGTTGCAGGCAAGATGCGATCAGATGTGCTGTCGAGCCTTTGCCGTTGGTGCCCGCAATGTGGATGATGCGGTACCGGCGGTGAGGTTCTTTATATATTTTGTCGAGTGCAAGACTTGTTTCGAGTCCAGGCTTGTAACCCGACGCCCCTTGGCGTTCAAATGCCGGGCGCTGGTTAAACAAATACTCGGTTGTGCGCTCCCACATGCGAGCTAGTTCTTCTTTTCTTGCCATTTTGGTCGTTAATTCAATGATTTCTTGGTCACTCACGCGACGTTTGACACGTTCTTGAATGGAACTTTTCTATATTCATATAAATATCGCTCACAGGCTGTGAAATCCTGTTGTTGAGACAAGAACATAAATACAGTATTCCCATAAGAATCAAAAGACAGTATGGCTGTAAGCCGGGTTATGTGCCTACCGTCATGGCAGGTGCTTGTCATTTATCTGTCCGACGCATTACTGCGGCGGTATAGCGTTCTACCCCCCGACAATGGACGAGCAGCCCTTAGATGCCGGTATACATGAACTTGCAACTCACAGGTGGTGCGGCGCGCTGTGTCACCACAGTGCCCGGTGGGCTCTTACCCCGCCTTTTCACCCTTACCGCTCATGCGGCGGTTATTTTCTGTCACCTTAACCCTACGGTCTCCCGTAGCTTCCCGTTAAGAAATGTGATGCTCTGTGTTGCCCGGACTTTCCTCTCGCAACCATGAGGTGTTAACGAGCGACAAGCCACCATACTGCTTTTGAATTTGGAGCACAAAATTATATCAAAATCTCATTGTGTGCAAATTATTGGTGATTTTGTACTTACATTTTAAAGTTTTTTGGATATTGGTTCGTAGCAAGTGTAAGTTGGGTCAATATTCCTTTGATTCTCTGCAATTATCTGCCATAATCCCCGTTAATCTATAAAATAGATAAACTTTCTAGATAGATTGTGATATGGTAGTAAGTCTCAAAAAAATCTCCCTTAAAGTACTGGTAGAGCGCTTTGGCCAGAGCTTTAAACGTTTCCCGCTGGCCATGCTGTTCACGTTGTTTTTGACGTGTTTCATCATCTATCGCAGTCATGGCGGTGATGCGGGGTCAATGTTGAATTTCTTTTTCATTTTTTATCCTGCCACGGGTGCTGTGCTTGCTGTGAGCCTCGCCCTGCTTGCCGAAGATTTTAAGAAATGTTGGGTAGGCGTGGCTGTCCAGGCCATAGTCCATGTCGCGTGGCTGGCCGTGTCGCTCTATCTGTCGCGCTTTGATCATTTCTCCATGCCGCTGGCTGTCGCTGTGGCGGCAACGGTGTTCTTTATGGGGCTGTCGGTCTTTATTGTCTGTTTTTATCGTCGCAATCAGGATGTGCCTTTCTGGAATTTCTCTATCCGTACCCTCGTGGCCGGGGTGGTGGCCTTTGCCATCGGAGCCCTGTTGACGCTTGGCTTGTTTGCCTTACTGGGATCGTTGAATCTGCTGTTCGGTCTGAAGGTCAAAGAAAGCCTTTACGGCGACATTGCCGCAGTGTGCATGGTGTTGCTGGCTCCAGCACTGTTGATGAATCAGATTCCCAAGGGACGGGACAAATACCTGACCGATTTGCAGGACTATCCGCTCTTCTCCAAGGGCGTAGTGCAGTACCTCTTCATGCCATTGCTGGGACTGTACATGATCACGCTCTATGCCTATGCCATCATGATTCTTGTCCAGTGGACACTGCCCGTGGGTGGGGTGAGCTATCTGGTGAGCGGTAGCATGGTGCTCATGGTGCTGCTCCACTATGTCACCTATCCGCTTCAGTGCCAGGAGGGTAATGAGCTGTTCAAGCGTTTGACCCGCTGGCTGCCAGTGCTGTTGATTCCACTGTTGGCGCTGATGACAGTAGCTATCGGACGTCGATTGAGCGACTACGGCATTACGGTGAGCCGCCTCTATCTGCTGGTGTTCAACGTGTGGTGCTATGCTGTGTGCCTGTGGCTCATTGTTACGCGCAACAAGCGCATCTGGCTCATTCCCGCGTCGTTTGCCATAATCCTGTTCTTCATCTCGGTGGGTCCGCAATCCATTCCCAATGTCACCCAGCGGCAACTGAAGGAAGAAGCCCGCACGGCGTTCATGGCGACAGGCTTCAAGCAGTTCCCGATCACGGGCGAGCAGTATGAACAATGGCTCGAGAAGGCCGACCCCAAGGTGGCCCGTTCTATCGACTCCAAACTGCATTACCTCAATACCGACTATGGCTATGTGGCCATCAGCGACCTTTTGGACCAGGATGTTATCACTGGCCGTTTCTCCTCGATAGACGAGAAGGGTGATATCGTAAGTGTCGTCCATCAGACTTACGCTAATGAAGGCATGATTAGGGATTTGCCCATGCCTCAAGGCTATTCTTTGATCACCAATGTGACCGGTTCCGATGAGGAAAATGACGGTAAGGTGCGCGACAAAGTGGTCTTCAAGGTGAACGACGGTAAGAAGGTCGAGCACCAGTTTGATGTGGATGTCAAGCAACTGGCTGCATTTGACAGGGAGAAAAATCCCGATGGCATTAAAGAGCCCTTGGCTATCGACAACGGAGAGGCTCTGCTGGTCATCGATGAGTTCTACATCAACGTTTACAGTAATAGTGTTGGTTACTTCAACTTCTCGGGTATCCTGTTCACCAAGTAAGTTCTGAATGCCTGGTGCCCGTCTAGAGGGGTGGCTCGGAAAAAGTGACGATTGTTGATAACTTTTTTCGGGCCATCGTTGTGTTCATATCGCGGCTTGGTAGTAATTTTGCGGTTAAATTATTAATGTGTGCAAATGAACCGTTTTTTTTCATTTTTCGTGATGGCCGTATGGGCCTTTTTATCGTTACAGGCAGCCCAAGTGACCTTTGATTTCTCGACTGCCCAGGGTATAACTGCAATGGGTTATAGTGTGCCTGACCAGAGTGCGGGAACCAACCTTGCCCAAGCAGGCCCGGTGACCGTGGGCGGCGTGACCTTGTCGGCCACCGATGGTACGACCCCGACACGCATCTGGAATTCGCAGGGCAACTACACGTTGCGCATCTATGTGGACGGCACGATCACCTTGACCGTTGCCCAGGGGAGCATTACTGGCGTCACCGTCAATGCTGCCAACACGTCCAACTTTGACCTGCTGCCCAGTGTGGGCGACTACAGCGTTGCTGGCAATGTGGGCACATGGACAGGTAATGCCGCATCGGTGACCTTTACCCACTTTGGCACCAAGAATGCCCAGGTGGCGAGCCTCGTAGTGACCACCAGCAGCGATGGCCCTGGTGATGACCCCGACCCCGAGGACCCCATCGATCCAAATATCACGAAACTCGATTCTATCCAGCATCTGGCAGACCTGGAGGATGGCACCGCCTTCCAGTTTACCAGCGATGTGTATGTCAATTACCAGTGGAATGAATACCTGTGGGTCATGCAGCTTGATCAGGAAGGCGAGGCCTATGCCGGCCTTATCTACGGTCAGACGGGCAAGCAATATCCCATGGGAGCGGTCATTCCTGCTGGGTGGACGGGCGTGAAAAAAACCTATAAGGGACTGGTCGAGGTGGGAGACCCTGCCCACTTTGCCAATCCCAAGACCATCCTCGATGAGGATTACTACTCTCCATTTGATGTCACGGGCTACCTGTCCTATATTGCTGACCCCGTCGAGGGTTGGGAAAACTACAAGGTCTTGCTCGATGGCGTGGGCCTTAGTGAAATCGATGAACGCGGCCATTTCACCATTACCAGTGTAGAAACCGATGAGGACGGTATTACCCATGAGGCTTCGATGGCGGGATACAACAAGTTTACTATCGATTATCCCGATGTGGACCCCACCGAACTGTACACCATCGAGGGCATGGTCATTACCTATAATGGCGAGATGGAACTCTATCCCATCTCTATCACTGCCGATCCAGGCACCCGACTGTGGAAGGTGCTTTATGCCGGTGAAGACGGCGTCCAGTATAAACTCAACGATACACTCTATGTCGCCGCTACCATCGATGCTGGGCAACACAAGCTGGTCTATGTTACCGACGATGTGGATGAGGTCTATTACGACCTGTATGCCGACTGGGGTTATGCCGAGTGGATGGCGTGGTACCCCGACTGGATTGCGCTGGACTGCTCAGACAACGAAGCCCTGTTCAATAGCCTTGCCGGTAAGCAGGTCTTGAAGCCTGGCTCTGTCAAGGGTACGCTGGCCGACCGCCAGACCAATCCGCGCCTCGTGCTCATCAGCACACCCGAGGAGCTGGCGCAGGCCGAATTGCCCACATTGACCATGTTCAAGTATGACCTGAGCGCCGATTACCTGGCTGCGCTGGGAAATGAGATTGGCCAGGCCGAGGGTTACTTCTTCTACAAGGACGGAAAGCCCTACTTGTGCAGCGAGCAGGATACTGTGATGGTGAAACTCAACTTTGATTACGCGCCTGCCCTTGAGGCTCAGATGGCTGCTAAGCAAGGTCACCGCTATGGTCTGCTGTGCGTTTTCACCCTCAATGAGCCGTGGGAGGAAAATATGGCCAATGCCCCGATGCACCGCATTCATGCCACCGACCCCGATTATTTCACTAACTACACGCTATATCCCCTGGCTATCCTCTCGTGTGCGGCCGTCGAGGAGGCCATGATGGGCAAGCAAGTGGCCGATGTGAAGTATATCAGCCCATCAGGAGTTGTCAGCCAGCAACCCCAGGACGGCGTGAACATCGTTGTGAAAACCCTTACCGACGGCACCACGTCAACCGTCAAGCGTGTGATCAAGCAATAAAGTCATAGCCAAGGAGCTTTATTTGTTGTCCGTCCTGACTGTGCGGCGATGAGAATATATTCGTCAAATTTTTCATCACCTCATAGTTAGGACGGACGCTTTCGGTACACTTTCAGGGAGGTTTAAATTGAAGATTTTAACGTAATTATTACTGCCGTGTGGATTATTTTTTATTATATTTGCAGTTTGAAAGATTGCCAATTGTGCCATTTGTAGTCCTTGTTTTTAAGCGATTTTGGTAAATGCTTGATTGTCAATCGAGTAATTGCTATATGAGAGAAAATTCAAATTTTTTATGGATATGAAAAAAATAGTTGCACTATGTAGTGTTTGCACCTGCCTGACGATGATGGCAGGTGTGCCCGCGACGAATCATGCCCTGGGTCATCACTGGCCCCAGCAGGAACGTGCCATGTCATCGTCGGTGTTGAAGTTGCAGTCACCATCAAGGTCTGAAAGTCAACCTGGTGGTCGTTTCATTTGTTTCATTCATCAGTATGATTGGCAAGAGAGCGCTACGGGCTCAATCCTCGTGGAGAAATACGATCCCTGCCAGATTGGTGGCTGGATGACCTCGATCGAGGCCGATGCCGATGGAAATCTGGTGCTGGTGGGTGGCATGACTACCTATGAGGTGAACCAGCCCATCAAGGTGGACAACACGGCGGGAACGGTGACTCTGGAGGTGACCGATGAACCATTTGCGACAATTGACTTGGGCAGCGAGACCACGGTGAGTGCAGGCAACACCATCACGGTGAGCAAGGCGCAATGTTTCTATGTCGTGAACGAGGAGTGGATCCTGAACGAGGGCGACCTTGCCAGTGTTGAAGGGCGCATCCTTGACGATGGTTCTATTGTGATCGATGGCGGATTTGGCTATTATATCGAGGATGTGACCACAACAACGATTACCAGCAAGGGTGTGAGCCGTGTCATGAGCGACACCACCCGCACGGTGTCTTTGATCTATCGTGACACCCGCTTGATGGTGCCCAACGGCAAGCATGAGTTTGTCAATGAGTCCAATGGTGAGGCCCGCAGCTGCGATGTGTACATGTATCAGTCTAACGACACGGTGTATGTGATGAACCTCTATGGCTATGGCTGGGGAGAGAACTTCATCGTGTTGAATCAGGATGGCACGATGAGCTATCCCGAGCAACCCTTGCGCGACATCGTTGACGCCGATTATCCTGATGGCGATGGCCTGTGGTACAATACCTCGGTAGTGGATGGCGAGATGGTTGCCGGCAACCAGGGCGAGGCAGCATCCGAGGCCCTCACTTGGGGATTGACGCGTCCCAGTGACCACGATGGCCGCTGGTATGGCTGGGACAATAATGTGCTGTACTTTACCAATGATCAGGAGTTTGTGCTTCCTTCTTCGGGCTTGTTGCGAGGCGATGCCAATGGTGACGGCATCATTGACGTGTCCGACATTACCGCATTGATTGACGCGTTGTTGAGCGAAAACTTCGATGGAATCAATCTTGCAAATGCCGATGCCTCTCTCGATGATACGATTGGTATTGAAGATGTGACGATGATTGCCGATTACTTGCTCGTGGGCTTGTGGCCTTATTAAGACTCTTTTTTGACAACACAATATTAATTGTGAAGGGCACCCCGCTGACTGTTGGCGGGGTGCCTGATTTTTTTGTATAGGCGTCCTGTGCCTTTTGTGCTGGTGCTGACGTGAGGTGAGGCGTTACCTTTGCTGGCGTTTATACCTGAACTATATATATTGTTGAATACCATGAAAAAGAAACAACTGATCAAAGAAACCCTGGTGGTTCCCCAGGGCATGGTGGCACTGGCCAATGGTGAGGCCGCACAAGACGGAACCGCCGTTCTTGCCCGTAATGTGCGGGAACGGGAACGGTCGCTGCAAGTAACCGGTGTACCTGCCACAGTGGGACAGATCGAGGCGGATGCACGCTTGCTGGTGATCCACGACGACCACAATGTGACCTGTAGCGGGCATGTCGTTAAAATCGACGGAGTGGAAATCGTTCGGGTGGGGCACGATATCGTGGGGGCGCATGTCGTTGGTGATGCCATCGTGATTGTTACCACTGGCGGTCTGGTTCACGTGGGACAACAGGAAGGGACATGGGTGGTGCTTGACCCCCATGAGGCGGTGCCCACGCTGACCTTCGGAGCTAGTTTGGGCAGTAAGGCGGCAGACATCAGCGCCTACTCGTTTGTGACACCCTATAGCCAATGGAGGGCTCCATTGTCGAGCGAGGATGCCACAACGCTTGAAGGCATGTTGCGCACGGCGTGGAGTGCCATGAATAGTGACTGCCGCGCCGAGGGCCGTCACACCGCGCCCATGCTGGTGCGGTGGGCAGTGCGCTTGAAGGACGGAAATTACCTGTGGATGAGTGAGCCTGTGCGCGTGGGGGACGAGACTCTGGCCAATGTTGAGCGCATCAGCGCACGGGTAACAACCTCGAGCAATGCCTTTACGGGTATCGAGGCGACGGTAATGAACCTGCTGCACTACAAGCTGGAAATAGGTGTTGAATGGGATGTAGCTCCCGAGTGGATGTCGCTGGTGGCTGGCATTGACGTGTTTGCCACCAGTGAGGCCCAGCTGTTGACGGACAGCCGCTCACTGGACTACCGTTGCTTGACGCGAACTACGGGTTCCCGAGAGTATGTGCTGGAAATGGGCTTGTCTCGCCGCAGTGCCGATGCCATTTCTGTACAGTTATCCTCATCTCCCTGGCGCCTGATCGCTACAGCGCCGATAGCCAGCCATGTGAGTGGAGGGGATTTTGTGGCACCGCTGCAATCGGTGACCTTGACCAACGGCGCATGTGCCTCTATCGGTCAAATGATGACGCTCGATGATGTGGTGTGCTCGACGACTGCCGCGGGGCGGCTGTATTGCTGCACGCGTGGCGGGGAACTTGTCGTGAGTGCTCCCGGCAATGCGTTTGTCGAGGTCAGTCGCCGCAGTGTGCTGGGCACGCGACCGCTGGCGCTTGCCGTGATGACGCGTCCCCTGTACTCGAGCGGTTTTGGCCGTTATCCTGTGTATGTCTTTACGCGCGACGGCATCTATGCCGTTCCCCAGACGCCGCAAGGTGTGTTGGGCGAGGCTCGCCTGGTTGACCGTACGGTAGCCCATGCCGGTGTCACGCCTGTCGAGGCTGGCCGTGATGTGTGGTTCATGTCGCGGCATGGTCACTTGTGCCGCTTGGCGGGGTCGATGGTCACTGTTGTGCAGCGCGATGTGGACTGCGTGTCGATGAGCTGGTGCAATGCCCATGGCGAATTGTGGCTCTTGTCGGCCAGTGGCTATCCCACTGTGGTGATGGACAGTGGCAGGACCAGCGAGCGCACACTGAATGTGGCCCAACTCTACAATGATGCCTTACATTCGGTCGCCATTACGGCAACAGGTGAGATGCTGGACCTGGAACAGGAGACGCCTGCGATGATGCCAGTGACATGGCACAGCCATCCGTTGCCCCTCGACCCGTTGATGGCTTGCGCGGTCCATCGGGTGGTGTGGCATCTCGTCTCCACTGGTGCGTGTCTCACCCTTGAGGTGGATGGCCATCGCGGAATGATGGCACAGGTACGGGTAATCAGTCGAATGACCGTCGATGGGGCCATCGATCAGCCACTGGCGGCGCCAACAATGGCCGTACAAGGCCGAACGATGCGCCTGCTGCTCGATGGCGAGGCCATGACGGGCACCCTCATGCTCCCGTCAATCTTGTATTGGTCAAAAACCGTAAAAAGACATCCACAAATACCATGACTAACACATTATATAAATATAATATCAAAGCTGTGCTAGCCGAGAATGAGCGGCGCAAGGCTCTACTCGAGGCTGAGCAGTATGATCCGCTACTGGGGCTAGGGTGCTGGGGCGACAGGCGGTGGGCTGCGGGATGTATGGTGCCGCGGGTGGTGCTCGACCGCCATCCCGACTACTTGACATGGAATCTCATTGAGCAGGAGAAGGCCCGTATTGTGGAGGATTTTGAGTTCTGGTGTGCGCGTTGTGTAAGCATTCGTGACAAGATGACGGGGCGCATTGTGCCATTTGTGCTCAACCGTCCACAACGTCGCTTGCTGGCAGTTATGGAGGACCAGAGGGTTGCGTGCCGCCCTGTGAGGATCATCTTGCTCAAGGCTCGACAGTGGGGTGGCTCCACGCTGGTGCAGATGTGTCTGGCGTGGATGCAGCTGGTGCGGCACAAGGGGTGGAGCAGCCTCATCTGTGGTCACCTCCATGCCACGAGCAAGAGTATCAAGCGCATGTATAACCTGTTGTTGAGGCGCTATCCCCGGGAGTTGCTTGAGGACCCGGAGCATCCCCCGCGTTTCACCAAACTTGAGGGACAGCCCAATGTACAGCAGATCGAGCAGCGTGACGATGCGCTGGTGATTACCGGTAGTGCCCGCAGCGAGGATGCCGTGAGGGGCTTTGATATCGCGATGGCCCACTTGAGCGAGGTCGCCTTCTGGAAGTCGAGTGTGAAGCATAATCCCGACGAGGTGGTGCGCAGCGTGTGTGGCAGCATTGCCTTGAAGCCCGAAACCGTGATCGTGCTCGAATCGACTGCCGATGGAGTGGGGGACTTTTTTCACGACGAGTGGTTGCGTGCCCAGAGCGGGAGCAGCGACAAGGTGGCTGTCTTTGTGCCTTGGCATGAAATCTCGATCTACAGCCTGGCCGTCGATGATGCGGAGGCCTTGTGGCAGCGTATGGATGAATATGAGCGCAACTTGTGGCATGAGGGACGCACACTGGAGCAGATCAACTGGTACCATAACAAGCGCAGGGAATACCGCAGCCACGAGCTGATGATGGCCGAGTATCCGGGCTCGGCGACCGAGGCGTTCATGACGACCAGCAATAATCCGTTTGCACCCGAACACCTTGACCGCTTGGAACAGGATTGCCATGTCGAACCGTTGCTGGTGGGCGACATACAGGCCGATGGACAGCAAGGGCTTGAGGCTAAAAGTAATGTTCACCTGGTGAGTGACTCTCGTGGTAAACTCAAGGTGTGGGAAATGCCCGAGAAGCATGCTCTTGTCAAAGTGCGCTACATGGTTGTCGTCGATGTGGGAGGCAGGTCCGAGAAGAGCGACTACTCGGTGATTGCCGTGTGGCGCATGGAGCACGCCATGGGCAAAGCGGCCATTGTGGCTCAGTGGCGAGGTCACATCGACCATGACCGGCTGGCCTGGAAGTCGATGCAACTGGCCAAATATTATCATGACGCACTGCTGGTGGTCGAGAGTAACACGCTCACCAACGAGGCCGCTCGTGCCGGCGAGAGTGACTATATCCTGAAGATGATCCACAGGGTGTATGGCAACGTGTATGAGCGTGCTCCCAAGAAGCTGGGTTTCCACACCAATGTCAAGACCAAGGGCATGGCGGTGACCGAGCTCATCATGGCCTTGCGCGATGGCACCTACCTCGAGCGGGACATTGATGCGGTGAACGAGATGCGCGACTACGAGGAACGCAAGGGTACCTATGCTGCCCGTCCTGGCAAGCATGATGATATCTTGATGACGCGGGCAATCGGCCTCTACGTTATGCACCAGCCGCCCATCAAGAAGATGCTCAACGGCGCTGTGCCAGCCAGGTCGCTGGCCACTGATAGCTGGAGCGCCGAACCGTTACAGGGGTGAGCGCGTCTCATGCGGATGGAGGCGGCTAGGGTGGGGAGGTGGATAGTGGGCAATGAAAAAACCGCAGGCTTTGAGCCCGCGGTTTTTTCATGTTTCTACAATCAAGTGGTAGATTACTTCATCACCTTGCAGGTGGTGGTGGTACCATCGTTGTAGGTGGTCACCTTGATGTTAACGCCCTCGAAGGGAACGTTGCTCTCCATACCGGCAACGTTGAAGTACTTCACGTTGTTGATGGTCTTCTCGGCCAGGTTCTCAACTACAGCGGTGCTACCGTACATGGTAACACGGTTGTAGTACTGGAAGCGCTGGGTCTCGTTGTTACCACCAGTGCCATAGATGAAGCGATAATCGTTGGGCTCCCAACCGTCGCGAACGGCCTCACGAAGACCGAACTCCTGGTTGGCAATGATCATGTCGCTCATGTGACCCTGAGGATTCACCTGGTTCTTGTTCTGCATGAACAGGGCGAACAGGGGAGCGTCATCCTTCTTGAGGCAACCGTTGTCACGATAAGCCTTGGCGTTCTTGCCAGAGAAGTGGCAGCCATAGCCAGAGTTGTTACCGCAAACGATGGTGTAAACGCGATACTCGATACCGTCGATCACCTTGGTGCTCTTCTCGTTCCACTCAATGTAGGAAGTAGAGGGCATACGGTCACCAAAATCAAAAGCGATCTCATCACCGTCCTCGTTCTCAGAGGTGGTCAGCACGATCTGCTGGGGCAGGTAGATGTCACACTGGAATGAGTTGTAAGTTACCTCTTTATAGAACTCGGTCTCACCCTTGTTGGTTGCGATGGGAGTGAGAGCCTGAATCTTCTCGTTTTGATAAATCTCATCGTCATCGAGCCAGAACCAAACCGTTTGGGGAGTACCGCTCTTGAACGAAACATAGTTGGTATAGGTCTGCGTTTGACCACTGTCATCATAAGCACCACGGGTGAAGAGGTGGTCGTTGGTGGGCTGGCCTACCATAGCGGGTGAACCGTCAACCAGAACTGCCCACTCACCAGTTGCCAAATCATCGGCAAAAGCGGAAACGCTCAGCGATGCAGCGGCAGCAAAAAGAAGTAAATTTTTAATCTTCATAATTAAATGAGTTAAATTGTTAGTAATAATGTTAATTAATATTTTTAGTTTTGTATGATTTCTTTATCATTGGGTTTACCCGCTACCCTCGGTAATGATGGTAGTGGGCGTTGTTTTACTTAAGTATTTGAAAATGAGGAGAATGTGTCAAAAAAGCACGTTTTCTCCCGCTTTTCAGACTACAATATTACGAACTTTTTTTGAACTGACAAAATTTTTTTGAAAAATCGGTCAAAATTCTATTAACACCGCTCCTTGCGGCCGATACAAGCGGCGTCACCACTTCACCTTGAAGGTGGTGGAGGCCAGCCTGGATAACCGGCGCAGGTGCTTATACCAGTCGGGATGGGCGGCCGGCCTGATCTTGTCGATGCGCATGGTGGTGCGCTTGCTGGGGAGTGTGACCTTGGTCTGTTTCATTGTCGTTGAGGTGTGGATGGGTTGTTAACGGGTTTACTGGAATGGCGCATAGGCAGGATGTAGTTGATGCCCAGTGAGAAGCCCAATGAACTCTTCCTGGGGCCATAACCGGGTATGAACCAGGGTCTTGATTGTCCGTTCTTGCCATAGCTGAACAGGCCGTGGTACCTGATCATCCATCCCATCGACACCCGTTCCCACAACTTGACCTTGAGTCCCAGCCCTGCCTCGCCCCACAGGGCATGGGAGTGCTGGCCGGTGACGTTTGCCGTGAGATGCTCGTGCCAGTAGCTATTGTTGTAGCGTATGTCGGTCACGTCATAACCGAAGGTGCTGTAGCCCAGCCTCAAGCCAATGAGCGCTTGATAGTCGGGGCTGTTCTTGAACATGAGGTTGTAGTTGGCGCCCACCTTGATGTAGGGCGACGGCTTGCCCTTGTAGGTGAAGTTGTTGTCCTCGGGAGAGGTCTTGGCCCAACCCAGTCCCACCTCGACTGTTGGCTGCACGCGGTTCCACATGTTGAGCGTCGCATTGATGTCGGCACTGGCATAGGTCTGGCCAAAGGCCATGAAGATAGGCTCGACGAAGTTCACGCCAATAGCCAGGTCGGTCAACAACGGGTAACGCTTGTACACGCGGCGCAGCGAGTCCTTGCGCGCCTCGGCCAGTGCGGTAGCGGTGTCACCGGTGATATATTGCTGGATGATTTTCTCATCGGTGCCCTTGGGTGGGGGCTTGACCTGATTGGTCTCGGGCTTGACGGGTGTCACGTGGCGCTTGTCGGGCTCCTGCGCATTGAGGGTTGCCGCTGTGAGCATAACCATCAGCAGGACGATGCCCTTGATGGCGGGAAGGTGGATGTTTAGGTGGCGGCGTTTCATAACTGGATATCAGTGAAATAGATGCGCATGGCGGGTGACTTGGAGTTGGTGACGGTCGTGGTCATCATCACAATAGAGTCGATGCCGTTGCAGGTGTACTCCACGCCCTTGATGTTGAAGTTATACATCGCGCCACACTCGATGGAGTGGAAAAACGGTACCGCATCATAGGCGAAGCTCACCGTGTCGCGCAGGGTGACAAGGTAGCTGCTCGTTGCCACACGGCGTGTGATGGCAAACGACGTGCTGCTCACGCTGGCACGCAATGGCAGGTAAATCTCATTCAATGTGGCGGAGTCGGCCAGGAGGCTATCGCCGGGAGCGTCAATGCCTATGATGGTCAGGCCGCCCACCTGCTGTTGCTTCTCGCCCATGTAGAAGGTAGCAAGGGGCAGGCTGCTGCCGTTGTCATAGCAGCTGTCATCGCCACAGGATGTCATGCAGGCGCTCATGACCAGCGTCAGCAGGGCTATGAGGTGCAGGCGGTTCATTGCGCGTTGACCGTGACTTTTTCTTGATGGAGGGTTGCCTGGGGAAGCTCGTGGGCTGGTTTGCGGGCCTCGATGGCGGGGATGTCATCGGTGGTGGTTTCCTCGCCTATCTCGTAGTGGTTGCGGTCGTTGCTGTGACGGATCACCAGTTCTCCCAGGAAACCAGTGAGGAAGAGCTGTGTGCCCAGCAGCATCGATGTGAGGGCCAGGTAGAAGTAGGGCGAGTCGGTGACAAGCCGGTAACTGTGGCCGCTGTACATGTTATACAGCTTGAGCGATCCTACCATGATGACGGCAATGAAACCCAGCAGGAACATGAAACTGCCCAGCAGGCCGAAGAAGTGCATCGGCTTGACGCCAAATTTTGCCTGGAACCACAGCGTCAACAGGTCCAGATAGCCGTTGACAAAGCGGTCAAGGCCAAACTTGGTCGTGCCATACTTGCGAGCGCGGTGCTTGACCTCTTTCTCGCCTATGCGGGTGAATCCTGCATTCTTGGCCAGATAGGGGACATAGCGGTGCATGTCACCATAGACCTCGATGTGCTTGACCACCTCCTTGCGGTAGGCCTTGAGGCCGCAGTTGAAGTCATGCAGGTTGTGGATGCCGCTCACTCGCCTAGCGGTGGCGTTAAAGAGCTTGGTGGGGATGGTTTTGCTCAGTGGATCGTAACGTTTCTTCTTCCATCCGCTCACCAGGTCGTAGCCCTCCTGGGTGATCATGCGGTAGAGCTCGGGAATCTCGTCGGGGCTGTCCTGAAGGTCGGCGTCCATAGTGATGATGACGTTCCCCTGGGCACGTTCAAATCCTGTGTTCAGGGCTGGTGACTTGCCATAGTTGCGCCTGAAGGAAACTCCCTTGAGGCGATGGTTGCGATCGTGAAGATCCGTGATGACTTGCCACGAGTCGTCGGTACTTCCGTCGTTAATGAACAGCACCTCGTAGTCAAACCCATTCTCGTCCATGACACGTTCAATCCATGCCGCCAGTTCGGGCAGGGACTCGGCTTCGTTGTATAGGGGTACTACTACTGAAATATCCATAATTACCTATTGTATAGTGTAGTATAAATATATAATTAATTCTTTACTTTAATTAGTTTTCTGGTTTGCGCTTCTTGATCCTGAGGCCAGCTATCAGGGCGGTGACGGCACTGCTGATAGAGCCGGTAAAGGTGATGAACCAGAAGGTGTTGAATACGGCCTCGATGGGCCGGGGCAACAGTTTCTCCTCTACCAGGTGCTTGAGCACGGTGAGAACTTCGCTGTTTTGGGTCTCGGGTGTCTTGCTGTAGAGCTCGATAAGGGCTTGGGCCTGCTCATAAATGAAGTTGGGCCGCAGGTATTGCAGCACCAGGAAGATGATAAAGCTAGAGACCACAGTGCCCAGTATGAATAGCAGTATGCCCAGCATCCACAGGCTGGAAAAGTCGGTAAATCCGTCGTCCTCGATAAACTTGCGCCGCTGGTAGAGGTAACACAAGACGGGGGCACCCAGTGTCAGAAATATGAAGAGGATGCCGAACAACGGAACCTGGTCGGCATAGATCGCCGCCGTTCCAGTGCACGCAAGATAGAGCCCGAATGGTAATCCCCACTCGGCAGCCCGTTGAAAGATGTTTTTCTTGACGTGTTCCATTATACAAACTGCAAAATTACAAGTTTTAATTGGAACGGCAGGCTGCAAGACGTTAAAAAATGCTAGTCCATGGGGCTTTTTTAGGCCTTTTTGCTGATGGCTTTCTGCTTCCCCAGGTCACCGCTTCAAGCTCTCGGCCCAAATTGCGGGCGATGATGCTTAAAAAAATTCACAATGTATTTTTTTGATAGTTAAAAACAATTTCTTACTTTTGCCATTCGGTTCAATTGTTTATTTGGTGTATAAGAGCCTTTTAGAATGAAAAATCAGTTCAAGAATAGTCTCGGACATACCCTGTGGGCAGCAGCGCTTGTGACGGTGGCTGTGCTGGTGCTGTCGCTGGGCTCGTGCCGGCAACGTGCGGCGATGGGCGCTAACCGTGACGCCCACTACATCGAGATGGACAGCCTCATGGGGTCGATACACGACCCGGACTCGCTGGCGCTCCTGGCCAAATCATGTCATGACCATGGCGATGCCGTGGGCGAGATGCTGGCGCTCAGGCATCAAGGGCGAGAGATGAGGCGGCTGTCGCGCTTCGGGGAAGCCATCGAGGTGCACGAGCGTGTTCTTGATATGGCGACCCGTTCGGCCGATACCCTCGAGATGGTGACAGCCATGGACAACATCGCGGTCAATTATCGCCGGCTGGGTAACCTGGGCAAGGCTAACCAATACCTGTTCCAAGCGTTGAAGCTGTGTGACTCGCACAGCGACCAGGCGAGTGATGAGGCCATCAAGTGCCGTGTGGTCACCCTGGGGGGCATAGGTGAAATCGAGATTCAGTTGCGCAACTACAACATTGCCGACAGCATGCTGCGAGAAGCGCTGGAGGGCAATTGCCGCCTGGGTAACAGCAGCGGCATGGCCATTAACTATGCCGGTTTGGGCACCGTCAAGCGCTATTGTGGCGACCTTGACTCGGCTTGGGTTTATTACCGCAAGGCAATGGATTACAACAAGCTGGATGGTGATGAGGGGGGCGTTGCATGGTGCCATTTCTGTTTCGGCGAGATGCATGAGCTCGAGCGTCGCTATTCTCATGCCGAGGCCGAGTACCAGTTGGCCTATGATGAGTTGAAGCGGCTGGGCGAGAGCTGGTACTTGCTGGAGCCCTGTCTGGCGCTGGCGAGAATACATATCAAGCTGGGCGAGGAAGATGAAGCACGCGCCTTCATTGCCGAGGCAGAGGCCGAGGCGCAGCGCATCAACAGCAAGGAACACCAGGCCGAGGTCTATAAGGCTCATTGTGAACTGGCGCTCGCCGAGGACAAGCCTGAGGAGGCCTTCAAGTACTTTGTCAGGAGCGACGATCTGTATGACACGATACGCGGCATGAGCACCGATGAGGAAATGCGGGCTCAGAGGCTCAACTATGAGCGCGACCGCAACATCGGAGAGGTGAATGTGCTCAATAACGACATCGAACGGCTCAAGCGGATGCGCAACATCATGGGCGTGCTGGGTGTGTTGCTGCTGCTCATGGCCGCGGCCATCATCGGCTCGCTGGTCTATGCCGTGCGTGTGCGTGCCCGATCCCAGCGCGTGCTGCGTCAAGTCGAGGAGACGCGGTCGTTGTTCTTCACCAATGTGGTTCACCAGTTGCGCACCCCCCTGACCGCTATCATGGGTGCCATCGATAGCATCATCACTGATGCCAGCAAGGAGGACAATGAGCATTATTCGGCGTCGCAGCGTGAGAATGTCGAAATGATTGAGCGGCAGGGCCGCAACCTCTTGACCCTGATGGACCGCATTCTTGAGGTGGGAAGTGTGCGCAGCGCTATTCATGCCCCCGAATGGCGCACTGGCGATGCGGTGCCCTTGTTGCGCATGATTGTCGAGAGCTACCGCGAGTTGTGTGTGGATCGCCACATCGAGCTGTCCTATGTCTCCCGTGAGGCGGCTGTGGAAATCGACACGGTGCCCGATTACCTCAGGACTATTGTTGGCAGCCTGATCGAGAATGCCATCAACTACAGCCGTGACTTCAGTAAGATTACTGTGTTATCGAGCGTGGAAGGCTCCAAATTCATCATTCGTGTCGCCGACAACGGCATTGGCATTAGCCGTGAGGAACTGCCACATGTGTTCGAACCGTTTTTCCGCGGTTCTGCTGCCGAGCGCATCGTCGATGGGGTGGGCATTGGACTGACGGTGGTGCGTGACATGGCTCTGGTGATGGGCGGCAGTGTTGCTGTCGATAGTGAGGCAGACCAGGGGGCGGTGTTCACTGTGACCCTGCCCAGCCGTCATGAGAGTCGTGACCTCAAGAAACCGTTAGACCAATGGGTGCGGCCCGTCAAGCACTTGATGACCAAGCCGCGGCACGAGCAGGTGGCGAGCAGCGATACTCCTGGTGCCGAGACAGGTAAACCCGTGATGCTGATCGTTGAGGACCATTACGATGTGGCGCGACTGGTGGGCAGGGTGTTTGAGGGCAAGTTCAATGTGCATTATGCCCATGATGGCGAGCGTGGCTTGGCGATGGCCCAAGAGCTAACTCCCAAACTCGTGATCACCGATGTGAAAATGCCTGTCATGGACGGTTGTGAGTTGTGCCGCCGCATCAGGGCTTCAGAGCAGTTGTGCCACATTCCCGTCATCATGCTCAGTGCCCGCGCCAGTACCGAGGACCGTGTGCGTGGCATCGAGGCTGGTGCCGATGCCTATCTGATCAAGCCCTTTGTGCGCGAGGAGCTGGAGGCGTGGGCCATACGCTTGATCGAGAGCCGACGCTTGATGCGTCAGAACCCAATGCCGAAGCCTATGCCCAAGCTCACCAGGGCTCAAGCGAACGCTGCGCGGGGGGCTACACATAAGGCAGAGGAAATTTCAGACCATGAATTCTTGCGCAAGTTCAGCAGCCTGGTCGAGGGCGAATTGGACAAGGGCGTGTCCAAACTGGATGTGGATGCTATCGCTCTGTCGTTTAAAATGGGTGAGAGCCAGCTGCGCCGCAGGATCCATGCGCTGACTGGAAAGAATTTGGCCGCCTACTTGAACCAATTGCGCATGGAGAAGGCGCTGACGTTGTTGCAGCAGCAGCCCGACATGCTTGTGGGCGAGGTGGCCGAGAAGTGTGGATTTGTCGATGTGGCCTATTTCTCAAGGGTGTTCCGCCTCTATTACAACATGACGCCCACCCAAGCCCGCCAGCACAAGGACGAGGTCAACGAATAACGCTCAGTGGCGCCTGGAAGGCGTCGGCAATGAACTGGATCTTGAAGTTGGGGGCTGTCCCCACCATAATCATCACATCATATTGGACCGCCATGGGTAGCTGGTAGTAATTGATATAACTGTTGGCCGCCCTGACCAGGTTGCGTATCTTGGCCGGGGTGATGGCCTGCATGGGGTCGTAGTGCTCGTCGTGGGAGCGCGTCTTGACCTCCACGATGTGCAGGATGGCCTCGTCGGGCTTGTGGGCGACGATGTCGATTTCCAGTTTGCCCATTCGCCAGTTGGTTTCCCTGATGGTGAAACCCTGGGTGATGAGGTATTCACATGCGATATGTTCTCCTGTTTTACCAGTGCTATTATGTTGTGCCACAGTGTGAAATGGTTTATTGTATTGAGTGATGCTTTAATATGGCGGCTCAGATGGATTGAGACTTGTTGAATGGTCAACCTTGCACTATTACTTTAAGTTTTGTACTTTAAGTTATTGGTTATCATTGTGCCATCTCGCATTTTGACGTGCAGCCATCTGGTTCTCGGCAGGGTTGTCCTGGGGCTGCCACAGGGTGGGGTGGTGAAGCTCCTCGGGCATATACTCCTGGTTGACGAAGTGGCCCGCAAAGTCATGGGCATACTTGTAGTCCTTGCCATATCCCAGCTGCTTCATGAGCTGCGTGGGGGCATTGCGCAGGTGCAAGGGCACAGGGGCGTTTCCCGTCTCGTTGACGAGCGCTTGAGCGGCATCGATGGCCAGGTAAGCGCTGTTGCTCTTGGCACTGGTTGCCAGATAGATGGCGCATTCGCTCAAGGGGATACGTCCCTCGGGCCATCCAATCTTGTTGATGATGTCAAACGTGGCGTTGGCCAGCAGCAGGGCATTGGGGTTGGCCAGGCCGATGTCCTCGGCAGCGAGGATGCACAGGCGGCGGGCAATGAACTTGGGGTCCTCGCCACCGGCGATGAGTCGGGCGAGCCAATAGACTGCCGCATCGGGGTCACTGCCGCGTATGCTCTTGATGAAGGCCGAGATGATGTCATAGTGCATCTCACCGCCCTTGTCAAAAGCCAGTGGGTTCTGCTGCAGCTTCTCGGTCACGATGTCGTCATTGATGACAAAGGGCTCGCCATCGCCAGTGGACTGAAGGATGAGGTCCAGGATGTTGAGCAACTTGCGGGCATCGCCGCCGGCAAAGCGCAGCAATGCCTCGGTCTGCTCGATGCGCACTTCGCGGTTCTGGAATATCTTGTCGGTCTTGAGGGCATGATCGAGCAGTGCCAGCAGGTCGTCGCGGTCC
>Ga0310697_10001417_pt1 | contig 28168 bp, 21 predicted proteins | sample 172DNAGHGlowgp2_FD_203883 | JGI IMG/M metagenome (GOLD analysis project Ga0310697, IMG submission 203883) | Sheep rumen microbial communities from Palmerston North, Manawatu-Wanganui, New Zealand - 1728 DNA GHGlow gp2 (v2) (version 2) | ecosystem: Host-associated > Mammals > Digestive system >...
GGTAATGACACTGAATTTTGCGAATGCAAAGCTGCCAATATTTGTAACACCTTGTGGAATTGATATTTCTGTTATTTCTTGATCATTTAAGAAGAGATGACTTGCCTGACTGAGTGGATTGGAATCAAAACCATTAAACTCGATTGCACACCAAGCTGCCAAGTCTGAAATATGAACAGAGATCAGACTACTACAATCACGGAACGCATTCATTCCGATGCTCGTCACGCTACCCGGAATGGTTACGGAGCTCAGGCCGCTACAACAATCGAACACACAAGTTTCAATGTTCGTCACACAATCTGGGATCACAACAGAGGACAGGCTCGTACAATTTGCAAACATCCCAATAGAAAGACTTGTCAAACCGCTACCGAAGCTCACTGATGTTAGGTCTGTGCAACTTTGGAAAGCTGACATTCCTATGCTCGTTACGCTGTTGGGGATGGTAACAGAGATAAGATGAATGCAACCAGAGAAAGCAGAGCGTCCGATGGTAGTCACACTATTACCGATGGTTAAGGATTTCATGCTTAGGCATGTACTGAAAGCTGACATTCCAATGCTCGTGACACTGTTTGGGATAATAATTGATGGCAGTCCCGCACAACTCCGGAAAGCTTCCTTTCCAATAGTCGTCACGCTATTGGGAATGGTCACTGACAAAAGGCCTGTGCATGCCGAAAAAGTACCCTCTGCAATGCTCGTCACGCCATAAGGAATATTAATGGATGTCAGGTTTTTACACCCCTTGAATGCATTAACTCCTATACGTTTGAGAGATGAGGGGAACTCCACAGTCTTTAAATTCTTCCAATCCTCACATGTTGAATCGTATATATCAGTAATACATTGAGGGAATTTGATAGACGTGAGACTCTTGCAGCCCCAAACAGCTGTGCAATTCATACTGTTGACTCCATCAGGAATATCGAGAACTGGGAGGCTTGAGCAATTGGAAAATGCATATGAGCCTATTGAGGTCACCCCTGTAGGAATATTTATGGAAGTGAGACTAGAGCAGTCTTTAAAGGCATCGACTCCTATCTTTGTTATTGTAGGAGGAAGATGGACGCTTTCAAGACTTGTACAACCATCAAATGCTGAATCTTCAATAGCTGTAAATGATTTGGGTATCACTACTGATTTTAGCTTAGTCTTTCCTCGAAATAGATTACTTTCATAAGATTTAACAGGGAATGTAACTGTTAGGTTAGGTGGCTGTTGTACACTGATATTATTTACACAGGAGATAGCTGCTTGTCCCCAGGTTAGAGTTTCTAACAAGTTAACATCAACAGAGATATTGTCATCATAGCTTACCGCTTCAAATGAACCACCTATAACATAGATCCTCTCAGGACGTGTCCCCACAACGCCATATTCAGCATAACAATTTCCTAAAGTATACTTATATCTGACCCCATTAATGATAACAAAATCAGAAACCAGATACAAATTCCCGTCATCTCTTATACCTATAGTAATATTAGCATGACCTTGAAATAAAAACAACAGAGATAAACAAAGTAATGAAAAACGTTTCATATTGCAATGGCATCCTCAGTCCCAAAGAATGTGCTTTAGATATGCATGAAGCGTGGAACTGTATCTCTTCAAAGAGCATAACGCTTCGTTTATTATCGATAAGATTTGATTGGGCACCTCCGCTGAGGTGACTACAAGGAAACGATTGGTTATCGTTTTCGAAGTAGACTTCCCAGCGCTCCGAGAGTGCAAGGCAAGATTTCTATTAGCCGTAGCAATCGACGATTAAGCACGTGAGAAAGCATCGGCATAAAGCCAATCCTTGCCCTTTCGGGTGCAAAAATAGCAAAGATTCGTGTACGCGCCAAAAGAATCATCATTTATTTGACATTTAAGCATAAATAAAGCCTCTCCGAGGGGGACAGAGAGGCTGGATGTTTTATGTCTCATGGATAAGTACTGCTACATAGGCGGAAATATATAAGTGAAAGAATGAAAAGTGAAAAAAACGTTCGTCAAGCTCATATCAATACTATTTTATCTCGTTCAACATTTTTGTGGTAAGGCAGGAACGACCACTCACTCCACAGTTTCTTGGTATTGATGTGGGGACTGATTTCCTCGCCGATATCCCAACCCAGTTCACGAAAAGAATAGGTCAAATCGTAGTCGCTGGCTTCAAGCTTAGGCTTATTGAGCAGGATCAAAAGATCCCAATCCGAACCCTCATGCGCATCGCCACGGGCTCGGGAGCCATAAAGCCAGATTTGTCCGTCAGAGGGCACAACCTTTCGGCCGGTCTCACGAATCTTCTGGATGATTCTATTTTCTACTGCGGTCATAACGAACTTGAGATATGTTCTTGTTCTGGTTTATCGCTGCAAAAGTAGCAAGTTTTCATGAAGAAGCAAAGAAATTGCCCGACTTTTTCACTTTCATCAACTAAAAAGGCTAGCAGTAGTTGCCCCGACACGAACCCCATCGACGATGAGACTGTGGATAATGCCTTCAGTTCCTGGCACCCTATGATTCTTCCCGAATAGTAGAGAAGGTGAGGTTGGTGCCGAGGGAGTCGTAGATGAAGAAGACTTGAAGCTCGGGATGACGGGTGAGGATGGTGCGGGCGGAATCGATGCCCATGACCATGAAGGAGGTGGCGAAAGCGTCAGCCTCGGCACAGGTGGGCGCCAGGACAGTGGCAGAGAGCAGGGAGTGCTGCACGGGATAGCCCGAGGAGGGGTCTATGGTGTGAGCTACGCGTCGTCCGTCGTCGGTGGTGTAGTAGTTGCGGTAGTTGCCGCTGGTAGCCATGGCGCGATCGGTGAGGTTGAGGACGGTGGCCAACTCCTGGTTGGTGCTTGTGGGGTCGTCTGCTGCTTTGTTAACGCCTACACGCCACGGCTTACCCTTAGGATTCACACCGCTGACGACGACTTCACCGCCAATCTCAACCATGAAATTCTCAATGCCCTGACGGCGCAGGTAGTTGGCGACGACATCAACGCCGAAGCCCTTGGCCACGGCAGAGCAGTCAAGGACGATGCCAGGGATGTCCTTCTCGATATGGTTGTTGTCAAGCAGCCGGATGTGCTGATAACCCACAAGCTGACGGAGGCTGTCCACCTGCGCACTATCGGGCAGCGCACCGTTCTTGAAGCCGAAGCCCCAGGCATTGACGAGGGGAGCGACGGTGATGTCGAAGGCTCCGCCGGTGGCTGCGCTGACCTGCTGAGCGAGGGTGAAGACGGTGCGGAAGAGGCTGTCAACCTCAACGTCCTCGTCGCGATTGACACGGCTGATGATACTCGATGGATTGAACATGGAGAGACTGCTGTCAACACGAAGGAGCTCGGCTTCGACGCCTGCCTGCAGATCATCACGCGACTGGTAGGTGAGATGGTAGAAGGTGCCGAAGATGGCACCTTCTGCTGTCTGGTAAGGGACTTTATTTTGTTTGGTGACAATCAGATAGGAGGCGATGGCTAAGAAGACGAGCACGGGTATATGCCAACGGCGCCACTGACTCTTAGGGCGATCAGCAGGCGTAAGGGGTTCGTACTTGGTCTCGTCAGGTTGAATGGGATTGAGTGGATCGGTCATGGACAATTAATGGATAATTGATAATGGATAATGGATAATGGATAATGGAAAATGACTCAACTTCACAAACGCAGTTTCGTTAGGTCTAAAGACCTCACAACCTCACAACCTAAATATCGATGAGGAGTTTGAAGGAGCCGCCCCAACAAGTGGCGCCGTCGCTCTTACCATAGCCAGGGATGTACCAAGGCATGCCGACATCGGATTTCTTCTGGCTCAGGCGGAACTTGAGACGAATGTCCCAGCCGAGGTGTATGATCGTCCAGAGGCGTGTCTCGAGACCGACGACGATTTCAGCCCAATGGCAGTTGCCGTTGAGGCCAGTGAGCTTAAGCTCGCGGCTCTCACCCCAATAGGGATCAACTAGGGGGGCAGGCGAGTCTATGTCGTACTTGTAGGAAGAGAAGCCGTAACGCAGACCGACAGTCAGGCGGTTGGCGTTGTGCTTCTTGTTGATGTTATAGTCCAAGCCGGCACGGAAATAGGGGGCAGTGACCTTGAAGTGGTTGTCGAGCTCGGCGCCGCTGTGGTCGGCGGAACCGATACCAAGCTCAGCAATGGGGAAATACTTGTCGAGGAGGTTGATGCGGGCGAGGACTTCGGCATTGGACCAGTCGGAGCCAAAGAGTTTCATACCCAATCCAACGAAGTCGATACCCACGGTAACGCCGTTGAGGAAATAGACCTCCTTCTTCTTTTTCTTGCCTGTGGCCTTATCCACGAGATCGCCTAGGTGGAGGGTGTCGGTAGTGAGGGAATCCGTAGCAAGCGAGTCAACGGGGGGAACGTCGATGGGTAAATCATCGACCGCAGCGACGACGTGGGGATGCGCTGTCGAGACGAGCGCCACAAAGCAAAGGAGTAAAAGGGAGAGCGACCTATTCATCTGCGTTCGTGGGCTTAGAGGTGAAGAAATAGATCTGGAAGTTCTCGTTGCCGTCGTAGTTGACTGAGGGGTCGTTGATCATCACGCTGTCGATGAGATGGTGGGTTGAACGCACACCGAGGATGGTGTGCCACATGTGTATGGCACAGGATGGGTCGTCGAAGTGGTGGGTGTTCTTCTTGCTGATCCAGAGGGTGTCGGCAGTCTTGAAGCCATTCTTGTCGTAGAAGGCAAACTGCAGGACATCGACATCTTCGTAGAAGCTGACGGGCAGGCTCACGGTGCCTTTGCCGATAAGCCTATTGGCCAGCACGGTATCAGGACCCAGCGCCCTGATTGTAAGCGTGTCGCCTATCGTGATGGCAGCTCCTGGGGCAAAGCCGCCGTCGTCGGTTCGCGCCGTGGCATAGAAGCCATAGACGCTGGCCACCGTGTTGTTCAGCGGACAGGATACATCGTTGCACGCGAAGATGAACGGCAGGACGAGCAGCCCGATGAGCGAATGCTTAAATCTCTTTAGAAATCTGATAGTCATTACGTTGTTCAGAATTACGACTGATGAGATCGCCGAGGAAACCGGCGACGAAGAGCTGGGTGCCAAGAAGCATCATCGTGAGCGAGAGATAGAAATAGGGAGAGTCGGTGATGAGGCGTGCCGGCGTGCCGTTGGCGAGCGCCACGAGTTTGTTGATGCCGACGATGAGCACAGCAATGAAACCGATGATGAACATGAGCGAGCCCCAGAGGCCGAAGACGTGCATCGGCTTCTTGCCGAACTTGCTCAGGAACCAAAGGGTCATGAGGTCGAGGTATCCATTGACGAAACGGTCGAGGCCAAACTTCGTCTTGCCATACTTACGTGCCTGATGGTGAACGACTTTCTCACCGATTTTGTCGAAGCCGGCATTCTTGGCGAGGTAAGGGATATAGCGGTGCATCTCACCATAGACCTCGATGTTCTTGATGACTTCGCGTCGATAGGCCTTCAGTCCGCAGTTGAAATCGTGAAGGTTCTTGATGCCGCTGACCTTGCGTGCAGTGGCATTGAAGAGCTTCGTGGGTATGGTCTTCGACAGGGGGTCGTAGCGTTTCTGCTTATATCCGCTGACGAGGTCGTAGCCGTCCTCGACAATCATGCGCCGCAGCTCGGGAATCTCGTCGGGCGAGTCCTGGAGGTCGGCGTCCATGGTGATGACGACATCGCCTTCGGCACGTTTGAAGCCACAGTAGAGCGCGGGGCTCTTGCCGTAGTTGCGACGGAAGCAGATGCCCTTGACTTCTGGGTTAGAGGCTGCCAGTTCCTCGATGACCTGCCACGAGGTGTCGGTGGAACCGTCGTTGACAAAGATGATTTCATACGTGAAGCGGTGCTCGTCCATCACACGCTTGATCCAAGCCTGCAGTTCGGGAAGCGACTCTGCTTCGTTATAAAGAGGTACGATAACGGAGATATCCATATTGAAAGTTGAGAGTTGAGAGTTGAAAGTTATGAGTTAGCGTTTGGTCTCGAGAACGAGAAGAGGGCGGTAGGGAAAGCCAGGAAGGTGGCGAGCAGGACGTTCCAGAAGAGGAACTGAAAGGCGAGCTGCGAAGGGGGCGTTGCAGCGAACTGCGTCAGCGCCTCGTCCATGATGGCCGTTGCATCCTGCCCGGGAAGCATCTTGGCCATCATCTCCTGCATCTCCGGTTGCTGCAGCAGCTCGCTATAAGTGCGCATGAGCAGTCCTCCGTCGAGGTAGGCGAAATAGATGTATTGCGCAGCCGTGCAAAGCAAGGCAGCACAGAGGAACATCATCCATGCCATGTGCCAGGCGCGGCGCAACGGCAACGGAGCCACCAGCTCGCGAAAGCCGCGCAGGAGCCAGATGGCAAGCGGCAGAGAGCACAGCCCGATGAGCAAACCAAAGTTGCCGGCAAAAGGCTCTTTCAAGCCGTACATCGTCAGCGCGAAACTGCCAATCCAGCACAGACCGACCCACAAACCATAATAGGCTGCATAGGCGCGGGACTGCTGAGAATCAGTATATTCCTTTTTCGTGTCGTTAGCCATGGCTGTTATTTCAGATAATCTTCAAAGTAGCGGGTTATCCTTTCGTGGAGGTGCACCTGATCGGTACCGAACATGTTGTGCCCATCGCCAGGATAGGTGAAGAGGTCGGGTTGCGTGCCGGCATCGATGCAAGCACGAATGAACGAGAGCGTGTGCTGCGGTACACAAGTGGGGTCGTTGTAGCCGAAGATGATCTGCAGGCGTCCCTTCAGGTTCTTGGCCTTGGGCAGCAGCGACGACGAGGCATAACCCTCGGCGTTCTCGTCGGGACGGTCCATATAGCGCTCGCCGTACATCACCTCGTAGTATTTCCAGTCGATGACAGGACCGCCTGCCACGCCCACCTTAAACACATCGGGATACGTGCACATCAAGTTCGTCGTCATGAAACCGCCGAAGCTCCAGCCGTGTACGCCGAGACGATTGGCATCCACGTAAGGCAGCGTCTTGAGGAACTCCACGCCACACATCTGATCCTTCATCTCCTCGTCGCCGAGGTGACGGAAGGTGGCCTGCTCAAACTTCAAGCCGCGATACTGCGAGCCGCGATTGTCGAGCACGAAGACAACGTAACCCAACTGGGCCATATAGATTTCCCATCCGCGGAAGTAGTAGCCTCGCGAAGCCTGTACGTTGTGAGCATGAGGACCGCCATAGACATAGACAACGGTGGGATATTTCTTCGAGGCGTCGAAACCGACGGGCTTGATGAGCCGATAGTAGAGGTCTGTTACACCATCTGCAGCCTTGATGCTACCGCCCGTGATCTCAGGCACTTTGTAGTCCTTCCACGGGTCTTCGGCGGTGAGGAGATTTAAGCTCTTGGCATCTTTCGTCTGAATCAGCTCCACCTTACGTGTCACCGTCGGCGAGCTGTAAGTGTCGATGATCTGAGCGCCTGTAGAACTGAGCGTAGCGCTGTGAACGCCTTCGCCGGCAGAAAGAAGCTTCATCTTGCCCTTGCCGCTGACGGGAGCACTCCACAACGTGTGGTGCAAAGGATGAGTGACGTTACCCGTGAATAGTGCATCTTTTGTCTTTTCGTTGAAGCCTAAGAAATCGCGCACCTCGAAGTCACCAGGCGTTAGCAGCAACGTCTTCACGTGATCACATGTAGTGCCACCACCTTGGGCTTCGTGCCATTCGGGGTACATCTTTTTCTTCAAGTCGATGAGCCAGAGGTGGTTCCAGTTGTCGCGACGCGTCTGCATGACGGCCTTCGTGGCATCCCAGGGCAGGAACACGAGCTCGTGCAACGGCTCCACGTACTTCGGATGCTTTTCCTCCACGATAGGTTCAGCGTCCTTCCGGCCCGTGGCAGCGTCATAGCCGAAGAGCTGCATGAAGTTCTGGTCGCGGTTGAGCTCAAAGACATAGAGCTTCTTGCCATCCGGCGCCCACGAGAGGTTGGTCATATAGTCCGTCATGGGCTTTGGGTTCTGCAGCCACACCGTCTTGTCAGTTGCCACGTCATAGACGGCCACGCTGACATCCTCCGTCTCGCAGCCTGCCATCGGGTATTTATCCACCGTCGTGGCGGCAATGCGCTGGGTGATATCCACTTGCGGATAGCTGGGTATGCGTCGCTGGTCTTTCTTGTAGAACGCCAGGCGCTGTCCATCGGGGCTCCAAAACAAGCCGTTCGAGATGCCAAACTCATCGCGGCTGACGCTGTGTCCATAGACGATGTCGTCATCGCCGTCGGAGGTCAGCTGGCGACGTGTGCCGTCAGCCTTCTGCACAAAGACATTCGAGCCGATACAGTAGGCCATGGCGCGGCTCTCCTTGTTCCACACCAGTTCGTTGGCACCTTCCTGAATGGCACCGCGCCACACGACAGCCTTATTCTGGAAATCTACGAGGACGATTTCCTTAGCTGTCTGCACCTTTGCCAACGGCTGATCGGCATAGGGGAAGGTGAGGTTTGTGCACGAACGTATCAGTTTCTCGCCGAGTGCCGTGTTCAGGGCTTCGGCGGTGAACAGCGTCTGGGATTTTCCGCCCTTCAACGTCTTCACCTCGTCCACCGTCAGTTCCAACGGCGTCTCGCCCCACCACGACGTGAACATATATTTCGGCTGCAGATTCCAGTAGGTGGTGCCGCCGCCCAATAAATCATTGAGTGTGAAACTCTTCTTTGTGGTCTGTGCCATGGTCGTTGCGGCAGCTAAGATAGCCACCGCCATCAGTTTAATCCTCTTCATGATTGTCATCGGAATTAAAGAAACGTTTGCGCGCCTCCTGCCGGGCAGCACGGTCGTTGCCCTTAGCGCGGTAGTCATGACCTTTCTTGCCGAAGCCTCCTTCGCGTTTGCCGAAACCTTCACGCTTGCCGAAGCCTCCTTCACGTTTGCCGCCTCCGCCGTCTCTATGACCTCGGAAGTCATCGCCTCGCCGGCCACGGAAACCGTCGCTTTTTGAGAACTTGTTGAATCTATGGTTATCCTCGTGCTGTTCGTGGAAACCGTCGTCGTCGAAGCTACGCTTGAAATCCTCGCGATGTTTCTTGAAGCGGCGCTTCTCTGCCATCTGACGACGCTCGGCATCGGTCTTCACCGTGCCACCTGCAGCACGATGCTCGTCCAGACGGCCATTGAAGAGGACGTATTTGCGCAGCTCACATTCGAGCGAACCATTATATAAAGGTGTTTTCAGTGAGGGCTTGAGGCCGATCTCGTCGAAGCACTCCTCACGGTAGCTCAGCACCCAAGCCTCGCCGCCACTGTGCTCGCGCTTCAGCTTCTGACCGATGACCTTATACAGGCCGAGCAGGTCGGGACTGGAGATGCGCTCGCCATAAGGGGGATTCGTGATGATCAGCGGATGGCTGCTGTCGTCGTCATTCACGCTCAGATCTGCCATCCTGAAGTCCTTCTCCTCGATAGTGATGTCTTTGGCCAAACCGGCAGCCTTCACGTTGCGCGTCGCGATACCTACGGCTTTCGGGTCGTTGTCGCGGCCATAGATGTGATGCAGGAAATCGCGCTCGTTGCTGTCATCGTTGTACACCCGTTCAAAGAGGTCGCGATCGAAGTCGGGCCATTTCTCGAAGGCATAATGCTGGCGGAAGATACCGGGCGCCATGCCACGGGCGATCAGCGCGGCTTCAATGCAAAGCGTACCGCTGCCGCAGAACGGGTCGAGGAAATCCGTCTCTCCCTTCCAGCCCGTCATCATGATGATGCCGGCTGCGAGGACCTCGTTCAAGGGCGCTGCCACCGTCTCCTGACGATAGCCGCGACGATGCAGGCTCTCGCCGCTGCTGTCCAAAGCCAGCGTTGCATCGTAGTCCGAGATATGGATGTGAAGTTGTATGTCGGGGTTCGACACGCTCACGTTAGGGCGCTGCCCCGTACGCTCGCGGAATTGGTCGGCGATGGCGTCCTTCACCTTGTAAGCCACGAATTTCGAGTGATGGAACTCAGGCGAGAACACCACGCTATCGACGGCAAATGTCGTGTCCGTGCTCAGATACGCTGTCCAGTCGATGGCCTTCACGGCTTCATAGACATCGTCGGCGCTCTTGGCTTTGAAGTGTTTAATGGGTTTGAGCACACGGATGGCGGTGCGTAAGGAAAAATTCGCACGGTACATCATCTCTTTGTCGCCACTGAAAGTGACCATGCGACGGCCGATGGCGATGTCCGTTGCACCAAGCTCCGTCAGCTCTTGAGCCAGTATCGGTTCGAGACCTTGGAATGTCTTGGCTATCAGTTCTGTTGTCATACAATTACGCGGCTCTGCCGCTGTTTATTTATGTTTAGTTTAAGAAATAATCGTTCAAAAATCAACCCATTTCAACGGTCCCCAAGCGCTGCAGCGGCTCTTTGCGTATCCGTCGCCATGTCTCGCGAGGCTTCACCGTTTCGTCGAAGGCGTTGGAAACGATGCGCTGACACTTGCAGGTGATGTAGTTGTAACTTTCCACCACGTCCTCACCCGACATGCGCGACATCCAATGCTCGTCCTTGCCGATCAGGTAGAAGTCGGACTCGTCAGCGTTCCCCTCTGCTTTCTGATAGCGCCACGCGTAGGACGTCCACGTCGAACCGTAGCCGCCTGCCGTCAAGAACACCGACACACGGATGCGAATCACGCCGCGCGATGTCACCTCCAGCTCCGTATCGACCAGCGTCGTCTCGTTGGGATTCACGACGGCATCCGCGTACTCCTTCCAGAGTGTAAGCTTTCCCGTCTCCGAACCGAAGTAGATAGCCAACACGTTCGTCGTGTCCGTCGTGTGAGCCAGCACCACGGCATCCTTGTGTCCGTCGGCATTGAAATCGCCTTCTGCTACCTGATGAGACCAGCCCGAAGGAATCAGTTCTTCAGGCGAAGAACCCGAACGGTGAAGACCCTGCGCAGCAACCATTGCAGGCAGGAACATAAGCAGGAAAAACAATCGTCTCATTGTATTCAAATACATAATGTCAGCTTTCGCGCCACAAAAGTAAGGTATTTTTGCGACTTTTTCCCTACGAATGCCCATTTTTCTCAAAAAAGAAATAAAAATTAAGGTTCGCGCGCGCTTTTAGGACAAAATAATTGGTCAATGACTACATAATTTGTACTTTTGTCCTCCGAATACAATCAATCTATACTTATTCTCAAATGTACAAAAGAACCTCTCTTTTTCTTTGCGCAGTAGCGCTTTCAAGTCTCAACGCATACGCCCAGACCGGCAAGGAATGGGACGACCCATCCATCACTAATGTCAACCGCGAGACGGCTCACACCATAGCCATCCCCATGAGCAGCGAAGCCGATGCCACTGCCAACGATATGAGCCTTTCGCCCTATTACCTCTCGCTCGACGGCACATGGAAGTTCAACTGGGTCAATACGCCCACGAAGGCCACCATCGCTCAATGCTCTACCACTTTCAACGACGCCAGCTGGACCGACATCGACGTTCCCTCGAGCTGGCAGGTGTGGGGAATCAACCACGGCAAGTCATGGGACAAGCCTCTCTACTGCAACGTGCAATACCCCTTCTCCTTCGACCATCAGACCTACAGCGTCATGGCTGAACGCCCGGGATGGCTGACCTACAACTCCAATATGCCGAATCCCGTAGGCACCTACCGCCGCCACTTCACCCTACCCGATTCATGGAACGGCCGCGACGTCTATGTCCGCTTCAATAGCGTCGGCCACGGCTACTACCTATGGATCAACGGCAAGCGCATAGGTTACAGCGAGGACTCCTACCTACCCTCCGAATTCCGCATCACCGACTACCTCGTACCTGGCGACAACGTCATAGCGCTGCAGGTCTATCGTTTCACCAGCGGTTCCTTCCTCGAATGTCAGGACTACTGGCGCCTCACAGGCATCCATCGCCATTGCTTCCTCTGGTCGGCACCCAAGACCCAGATCCGCGACTATTTCTTCACCACCGACCTCGACAATTCATACACCAACGCTACTGCCAATGTCAAGGTGTACATAAGTGGCATCGAAGCGCTCTCCTCTGGTACTGTTGAGGTTAAGATTCAGGACAACGGCGCTGTCGTCGCCACGGCCTCAGCAGCTGCCGCCGCAGAGATCAGCCTTGACCTGCCCGTCACCAATCCCCGCAAATGGAGTGCCGAAGAGCCCAACCTCTACGACCTCGTCATCAACCTCAAAGACGCTGGAGGTAACACCATCGATGTCAGAGGTTCAAAGGTCGGATTCCGCGAAGTGGGCATCCGCAACGACGGAGCGCTCCTCATCAACGGCAAACGCATGGTCTTCCACGGTGTCAACCGCCACGACTTCAGCCCCGTCAACGGACGGGCCATCACCCCTGAGGAGATGGAACAGGACGTGCTGACCATGAAACGGCTCAACATCAACGCCGTACGTACCTCCCACTACCCCAACGACCCCTACTTCTACGATCTCTGCGACCGCTATGGCCTCTACGTTCTCGCCGAGGCTGACGTCGAATGCCACGCCTACCAGCAGCTCTCCTCCGAGCCGCTCTTCCGTCCTGCCATGGTCGAACGCTCCGTCAACCAAGTTCTCTGGCACCGCAACCACGTATCCATCTTCATGTGGTCCTTCGGCAATGAATCCGGAGGGGGCGACAATTTCAGCTACGTAGGGCCGGCCATCAAAGCCATCGACAAGACACGACTCACCCACTACGAAGGCAACAGCAACTATGCCGATGTCTCCAGCTCCATGTACGGGAGCTACGGCTTCATCGAAGGCCGTGGCAAGGAAGGCAAACGGCCGCACATTCAATGCGAGAACAGCCACTCCATGGGCAATTCTATGGGAAACGTTCGTGATATGTTCAACCTCTACGAGAAATATCCTTGCCTCACGGGCGAGTTCATCTGGGACTTCAAGGATCAGGGACTGCTCACCACCTCTTCCTCGGGACAACCCTACTGGGCTTACGGCGGCGACTTCGGCGATGTCCCCAACGACGGCAATTTCTGCATCAACGGACTCGTGCACCCCGACTGGACGCTCACCGCTAAGAGCTACAACACCAAGAAGATCTACCAGCCGCTCGAGTTCAAGCCCGTACGAGGACGAGCTTCCTCCTTCCGTCTCAAGAACAAGATGGCGTTCCTCCCCTCCTCCACCTACGAGGTCCGCTATGCCATCCTCGACGAAGAAGGCAACGAACTCGCATCAGCCCCCATCGACACGGAGGTAGCTCCCGGCGACAGCACAACGCTCAACATCGACCTCTCGGCACTCTCATCCATCGACCCCTCGCAAGAAGCATTCATCTACTTCACCGCCACGCTCCGTGAGTCCACCCCTTGGGCTGATGCCGGATATGTCGTGGCCGAAGAGAAGCTGCCCGTTCAGACGGCCACAAAGCCCTTCTACGACCTCTCGCGACTCCAACAGTTCGACCCGCTCACCATCGAAGAGTCGTCGTCACTGCTTACCATCACAGGCTCACACTTCCGCGTCGTCTTCAGCAAGTCTCGAGGACAGCTCAACAGCTATGCCTACGACGACCAGACGCTCATCTCGAAGCCCTTGCAGCTCAATGCTTTCCGACTCCCCACCGACAATGATGGACGACAAGCCGAATCGTGGGATAACATGGGGCTGAGGAAGCTTACGCCTAAGGGCATCAGCACCGAGGTCACCCCCAGCGCCGACAACCGCACGGCCACCGTCGCCCTCACCACCACCTACACAGGACAAAACGAAACCTCCTTCAACGTCAGCCTCAATTTCATCGTGTGCGCCGACGGCGCCATCGTTGCCAATAGCCTCATCCAACCCGCCTACACCGGCGCCGTTATCCCCAAACTCGGATTCCGCACCGAGATGCCTGCCGACTTCGAACAGCTCACCTGGTTCGGACGCGGACCGTGGGACAGCTACCCCGACCGTTACGAATCCTGTCTGCCCGGCATCTTCCACTCGACCGTCACAGACCAGTACGAGGAATATATCCTGCCTCAAGAGCACGGCACCAAACAGCACGTGCGATGGCTCGCCCTCACCAACTCAGCCGGCAACGGAATCCTCTTCGTAGCCCCTGACCTCATGGCAGCATCTGCCGTACATTTCCGCCCTGAGGACAACTACACCGACCGCAACAACCGCGCTCGCCACACCTATCAGTTCAAGCCCTGCGCCCAGACCATTGTCTCCCTCGACGCTTCCACCCGCGGACTCGGCAATGCCAGCTGCGGTCCTGACGTTCTGGATCAGTACGAGCTTCGGGCACAGAACACCGCCTTCCGCTTCTTCATCCTGCCCCTCACCCCCGATGTACAACCCGCACAGGCTGCACGCATAGAAATGCCAGTCTGCCAAAACGTCAGCTGCGAGCGACAGACCAACGGGCGCATCCGTCTCACCACCGACACCCCGGGTGCCACCATCTACTACTCCATCGACGGCGGCGAGTTCCTCCGTTACTCCTCGCCCATCACCCACAACGAGCCCTGTACCATTCGCGTTTATGCCGCCGCCGAAGGTATGCTCGACGGCCCCGTCACCTCCTACGACCTCGAGTACTATATCAACAAGAGTTCATGGCGCATCGTCAGTGCCGACAGCTACCACGGAGGCAATGAGCCCAAACTTGCCATCGACGGCAAGAATGACACCTTCTGGCACACCAACTGGGGCTCGGATGAACCTCGTCACCCCCACACCATCATCATCGACATGGCTAAGAAATATTTGGTCAAAGCCGTCACCTATCTCTCACGACAGGACGGCAACCAGAACGGAATGGTCAAGGGCTACGAGATCTACCTCTCCAACGACAGCCAGCAATGGCCCTCATCCCCGGCAGTTAAGGGCGAGTTCAAGAACACCTCGTCACTCCAGATTGCCAAGCTCTCCTCCTCCATCGAAGCCCGGTATATCAAGTTCGTTGCTACCTCCGAGATTAACGGAAATGCGTGGACTTCGGCTGCTGAAATCAGCATACAAGCCGAGCTGCCCGATGCCATCCTCCCCGTCAATCAAGAGCCTAACATCAACAGCCAGCGCTATGATCTCTCCGGCCGCAGGCTCAACCAACAGCCACCACGCGGCACCGTCATCATCCAAGCCGGCAAAAAGATCCTCCTTAAATAACCCCTCCATCCCCTCGACCTATCCCAATATCCCCACTTTCTCTTCGACATCTGCCGCATGTTCGGTGAAGCGCGTATTCGCGCGTCCTTCTCAACTTTCAACTCTCAACTTTCAACTCTCAACTTTCAACTTTCATGACCTATAATCGCTGCGGACGCTCCGGCGTGCTCCTCCCTGCAATCTCTCTTGGCTTCTGGCACAACTTCGGTCGCCTTACCCCCGAATCTCAGAGTCGTGACATCGTGCGTGCAGCCTTCGATGCCGGCATCACCCATTTCGACCTCGCCAACAACTACGGTCCCGACCCTGGTGCCGCCGAGCTGCGCCTCGGCAAGATTCTCAAAGATGATCTCGCATCGCATCGCGACGAGCTCTTCATCGCCACCAAGGCAGCCTACGATATGTGGCCCGGCCCCTATGGTTCATGGGCATCGCGCAAACACCTCATCGCGAGCCTCGACCAAAGCCTCGCTCGCCTGCAACTCAACTACGTCGATCTCTTCTACTGCCACCGCTACGACCCCGTCACGCCCCTCGAGGAGACCCTGCAGGCGCTCGTTGACATCGTGCGCGCCGGCAAGGCTCTCTACATCGGCATCTCGCGCTGGCCCCTCGAAGCTGCACAATATGCCTACGCCTACCTCAGACAGCACGACACGCCATGCCTCATCTACCAGGGACGGCTCAACCTCTTCGACCAGATGCCAATACAAGACCAGACCCTTCTGGCTGCCGCCGATGCCGGAGCCGGCTTCATCGCCTTTTCGCCCCTCGCACAAGGACTGCTCACCGACCGCTACCTCAACGGCATTCCTGCAGATAGCCGCATCGCTCACGACCCGCGATTCCTCAACGCCGATGCCCTCACACCGCAGCGCCTCACGACCATTCGTCGCCTCAACGACTTTGCTGCACAACGGGGTCAGACACTCGCGGCCATGGCGCTCGCCTGGATCCTCCATCACCCGCAAGTCACCAGCGTCATCGTCGGAGCCAGCTCACCTGAACAGTTGCTGCGAAACCTCGAATGCATGAACAACCCACAGTTTAGCGACGAAGAGTTGCAAGCCATCGACCAAATCATCAACAATGAATAACCGCATCACTCACATACTTTTTGTCTGCCATGGCAACATCTGTCGTTCGCCGATGGCCGAGTTCGTGATGAAGGATCTTGTCGCCAAGGCTGAGTGTGCCGGCGCTTTCCACATCGAGTCGGCAGCCACTTCCACCGAGGAAATCGGCAATCCCGTCTATCCACCTGCTCGACGCAAACTCGCCGAGCACAGCATCCGCTGCGATGGCAAGACGGCACGCCAGATGACCCGCAGCGACTACGACCGCTACGACCTGCTCATCGGCATGGACGAATGGAATATACGCAATATGCTACGCATCAGCGGCGGAGACCCGCAAGGAAAGATTCATAAGCTGCTCGACTTCCTCGACGATACAGCACCTCGCCACGGTGCCGACGTCGCCGACCCTTGGTACACAGGCAACTTCGAGGCAACGTGGGATGACGTTCTCGACGGCTGCAAAGCCATTCTGCAACGGACGGTTCAGGACGGCTTCACTTGATATATTTCATCAATCTCGCCCTTTTTCTTACATTCTTTCACTTTTTAGCCGCAAAATTCATTAAAAACATGTATATTTGCGGCGAATTTCATTATTACTATTATTTATTCATTCTATCATGACCAATCCTCACAGTCCCGTAGGATTCAAGATCAAGAGCATCCGTGAATCCAAGCAGCTTTCCATCGAAGAAATAGCAGAACGTAGCGGCCTGTCCGTAGAACAGGTGAGCGCCATCGAAACGGACCAAAACCTGCCCTCGTTAGGTCCGCTCATCAAGATCGCACGTGCACTCGGCGTACGACTCGGCACCTTCCTCGATGACAACGACGCCTTAGGACCGGTCATCACACGCGCCGCCGACCGCGAACGCGACTCCAGCATCAGCTTCTCCAACGATGCCGCCGACGCACGTAAGCACATGGAGTACCATCCCCTTGCCAAGCAGAAGACGGGACGACACATGGAACCTTTCATCGTCGATATCAACCCCAGCGACGAGAAAGCCTTCCAGCTCTCGGCACACGAGGGCGAGGAGTTCATCTATGTCATGAGCGGACAGGTCGAAATCGAGTACGGCAAGGAGAAATTCACGTTGAGCGAGGGCGACAGCATTTTCTACGACAGCATCGTCAAGCACCACGTCCACGGTGCCAACGGCCAAGCCGCCAAGATCCTCGCCGTCGTCTATATTCCATTTTAGCAGAGATACCGATCATGGATAAGTCTTTCCAACTCTCCGACCGCACCCTCGGCCAATGGCTCGAACATTGGGCTGAGACGACGCCCGACCACGAATACATCGTCTATTCCGACCGCGACCTGCGCTTCACCTGGCGTCAGTTCAACGAGCGCGTGGACAACCTCGCCAAAGGCCTCCTCGCCATCGGCGTGAAGAAAGGATCCAACGTAGGCATCTGGGCCACAAACGTTCCCGACTGGCTCACCTTCCTCTACGCCACGGCAAAGATCGGAGCCGTGCTCGTCACCGTCAACACCAACTACAAGCAATCTGAGCTCGAATACCTTTGCAAGGACTCCGACATGCACACGCTCTGCATCACCGACGGCACCTGGGAATGCGACTTCGTCGATATGACCTACAAGATGCTACCTGAGTTGCGCGAGTGCGAACGCGGTCATCTCCACAGCGAGCGTTTCCCCTACATGAAGAACGTCGTGTTCATCGGCATGGAGAAATACCGAGGAATGTTCAACACCGCTGAGCTGCTCCTGCTCGGACAGAACATCGAGGACGAGGAGCTCAACGCCATCAAGAGCACCGTCAGCTGTCACGATGTCTGTAACATGCAGTACACCAGCGGCACTACGGGTTTCCCCAAGGGTGTGATGCTGACGCATTACAATATTGCCAACGACGGCTACATAACGGGCGAGAACATGGGCTTCACACAGAAGGACAAGCTCTGCGTCTGCGTGCCGCTCTTCCACTGCTTCGGCGTCGTGCTCGCCACCATGAACTGCCTGACCCACGGATGCACCGAGGTCATGGTCGAGAAGTTCGATCCCCTCGTCGTGCTCGCATCAGTACACAAAGAACGCTGCACGGCACTCTACGGCGTGCCGACGATGTTCATCGCCGAGCTCAACCATCCCATGTTCGAGATGTTCGACATGAGTTCCCTCCGCACAGGCATCATGGCCGGCTCGCTCTGCCCCGTTGAGCTGATGAAGCAGGTGAGCGAGAAGATGTTCATGACCATCACCTCCGTCTATGGCCTCACCGAGAGCTCGCCCGGTATGACCCAGACCTGCCTCACCGACACCTTCGAGCAGCGATGCACCACCGTGGGACGCGACTTCCCCTTCGTCGAGGTCAAGGTGCTCGATCCCGACACAGGCGAGGAATGCCCCGTCGGCGTACAGGGAGAGATGTGCTGCCGCGGATTCAACGTCATGAAAGGCTACTACAAGAACCCCGAAGCCACGGCGGAAGTCATCGACAAGAACGGCTTCCTGCACTCCGGTGACCTCGGCGTCAAGGACGAGCAGGGCTACTACCGCATCACGGGACGCATCAAGGACATGATCATCCGCGGCGGCGAAAACATCTATCCGCGCGAGATCGAGGAGTTCCTCTACCACATGCCGGGCATCAAGGACGTGCAGGTCGCTGCCGTGCCGTCGAAGAAGTACGGCGAGGAAGTCGGCGCATTCATCATCCTCTACGAGGGTGTCACGATGACCCCGGAGGACGTGCGTGAGTTCTGCCGCGGCAAGATAGCACGCTACAAAACGCCCAAATACGTCTTCTTCGTCAACGAGTTCCCGCTCACCGGTTCAGGCAAGATCCAGAAGTTCAAGCTCAAGGAACTGAGCCTCAAGCTCTGCGAAGAACAAGGCATAGAAGTTATCTGATCAGCGCCTAAGAAGCAACGGTTCATACATATATATGTAGCAGTTTACGCGAATGGTCGTTGCAGCCTTAACGAATGTTCGTTACTGCCTTAACGAATTTTCGTTACGGCTTTAACGAATGGCCGCTAAAACGAAAGCGAATGTTCGCTAAAACGGTAGCGAATGATCGCTAAAACGTAAGCGGTTGTTCGTTGAAACGGAAGCGGCGGAAGGTAGTTGTTTTAGTCGCTGGACGTGAAATATTAAGCCCCCTTTGAGGTGTCTCAAAGGGGGCTAATGTTATAAGAAACGGGAGCCTTATTTCTTGATGAATTCGACGCGACGGTTCTTGGCACGGCCTTCGTCGGTCTTGTTGTCGGCAACGGGTTCGTGGGAGCCCTTACCTACGGCACGCATGTTGAACGGATCGCAGCCTAAGCCTTCGAGTGCCTTCACGACGGCCTCTGCACGCTGCTGCGAGAGCGGGTCGTTGATGGCGTCGGAGCCTTGGTTGTCGGTATGTCCCTGCACCTCGAAGCGAGCGCTCGGGTTCTTCTTCATGTAGTCGGCAACCTTCTGGATCTCAGTCATCGACTCAGGCTTCAGCGTAGCCTTACCTGTCTCGAAGAGGATGTTGTTGGTCACGAACTTACCCGTCTCGGCAATGGCCTTCTCAACGGCAGAGAGGTCGGTGGTCTGACGCTCATAGAGATCTACACCGCCTTTGGCGAGGATCACATTTGTAAAGCCACGATACTTATAGTCGCCATTGCTCCAGAATTTGAAGCGAGTAGGAGCCGCTGCATTAGGAATATTACAAATACGATTATCGTTAATGTAGAACTTTAGAGCACGCTTATTGAACGAAACTGCAAAATGATTCCATTGTCCAATCTTCACAAATTTCTTAATTTGATCCCAATCGAACGAACCTTCAGTGTGATTATCCATGTCGGGCTTCTTCATATCATAGTATCCGTAACAGTCTGGGCCTCCTGAACGATACATAATCTGGATTCTACCAACACTTTGATCGCCTTTATCAAAACCAATCTCAAATTCTGACTGGCCAAAATCTCCAGCTTTACTATAAAATATATCCCACTCGATAGTAAAGACCTCAGGAAGATAAGACTTCATATCCGTCATCAACGGGGTCAGACAATCCCAGGAAGTAGCAAAGTTGCAGTACTTCTTGCCGTTAATAGAGGCGACCTCTGCATTACCTTCTCTTTCAATATCCCATTTTGAGGGGAACTCACCCATCTGCTCGCCAGCGAAGTCGTCCTCGAAGAGGATTACGCTGCCACGAACGAAGTCGCTCTTCTTGTTCTGAGCGTCAACAGGGGTATCGTCACCCTCGGTCTCCTCAACTTCGGCCTCATCGTCAGCCTCGTCGCTATCCGTTGTCTTCGACTTGCGAATCTTCTTTTGGCCAGTAGCTACGTCGATTGCATCGTCCACGCGTCGTTCCACTTCGCGTTCTACGCGATGTTCAACGGTGCGTTGGGCGGCTTTCTCGACGCCACGCTTGAGGGCGTTGACCCAGCCCTGAGCGTTCATTGTCGTGACCATCGCTACGAGGGCCACAATCATAATCAATAGTCTTTTTGTGTTCATAATGGTCTAAAATATTAAGAATCGGGACAAAGATATACAAATCCTGCCACACTCACATCATTTTTCTGCTAAAAAATGCGAAAATGAGTGATGTGGCAGGAAAAAGGGGAAGAAAAGCACTTTTTACTGTGCTTCGCGACCAATAGCGAGTGCTTTGATGTTGGCTTCGACCACCGCTTCTCCCTTGCGGGCGAAGATACGACGGATGGCAGCCTCAAGCTTGTCGAAGTCAATGCCTAAGGCACGCTGGGCGGCGCCGAGAAGAATCATGTTCGCCGAACGCGGAATGGCGGCGTCCTTGGCCTTCTGCTCGATGTCGATGCAGACGACATGAGGCTGTGCAGCCAATGCCTGCGTGACGGCGTCCATCGACGGATAGTTGGGGATATTGACGAAGGGGACGCTGGACGTGATGATCCATCCGTCGGCCTTCAGATAAGGCAGATAGCGCAGCGCTTCCATAGGCTCCATGGAGATGATGACGTCTGCTCCGCCCTTCGGAATGAGGTCGCTGGCAATGGGCGAGGAGCTGATGCGGAGGTTCGACTGCACATCGCCGCCACGCTGACTCATGCCATGGACCTCGGCCTGCTTGATATAGAGGTTCTCGTTCATGGCGGCTTCGCCAATGACCGTGGCAATAGAGAGAATGCCTTGTCCTCCTACGCCACAAAGGATGATATCTGTTTTCATTGTTTTCTTTCTTTTGCGTGACGCTTAAAAGTCTGGATACATTCGCGACGCGGAATGATGACGCTGACGCCGTGGTAGTTGATTTCCTCGCGGATGATGCGTGTGATCTCCGGCATATTCTTGGGCAGGGGTACGACGACGTGCAAATGGTCCTCGCTGACGCCCAAGCCGCGGCAGATGGCTTCGAACTTGTTGGTGCCGGCCGAGTCCTGGCCGCCGGTCATGGCAGTCGTCAGGTTGTCGGAAATGATGACCGTGATGTCGGCGTTCTCGTTGACGGCATCCAAGAGGCCTGTCATGCCGCTGTGGGTGAACGTGGAGTCGCCGATAATGGCTACGGCAGGCCATTGTCCGGCATCAGCTGCACCCTTGGCCATCGTGATCGAAGCGCCCATATCGACGCACGAATGGATGGCACGGTAAGGCGGCAGGAAGCCGAGCGTGTAGCAACCGATGTCGCCGAAGACGCGCGGATGGTCGAACTCCTTGAGGACTTCGTTCAGCGCCGTATAGACATCGCGATGGCCGCAGCCCTGGCACAAGGCGGGCGGACGGGGAACGACGATCTCAGCGTTGAGGGCAGAGCGTTGAGCGTCAGAAGAAGACGACGCGTCACCCTTCAAGGCCTTGCTCACGCAGTCGGGCGTCAGCTCGCCTGTCCGCGGCAGTTCACCCGTGAGGCGACCAAGAATGTTGCGGCTCTCGAACACACCGCGCACCTGATCCTCGATGAACGGCTGACCCTCCTCGACGACGAGCACGCGTTCGCAGGTGTCAAGAAGCTGACGAACGAGCTGTTTGGGCAGGGGGTATTGTGAGACCTTGAGCAAAGGATAGGGACAGCCGTCGGGGAAACACTCGCAGACGTAGTTGTAAGCAATACCGCTGGCAATGATACCAAGACGATGGTCGGCGCCTTCCTTATATATATTATAAGGTGAAGCGGCGGCGTCAGCCTCGAGCTGCGCCTGCTGTGCCGTGACCTTATCGTTGCGACGGCGGGCGTTAGCGGGCAGAAGCACCCAGTTGGCAGCGGCTGCATCGTAGTTCATATCGTTCTCGGCACGGGCCTCATCCTTCACGACGACCACGGCGCGCGAGTGGGCCATACGTGTGGTGACACGCATCAGGACCGGCAGGCATTGCTGCTCGCTATATTCGAAGGCGAAGGCCATCATGTCGTAGGCTTCCTGCTGCGAGGATGGCTCGAATGTCGGGATCATGGCAAACTTGCCGTAAAAACGCGAGTCCTGCTCGTCCTGGGAAGAGTGCATCGAGGGGTCGTCGGCGACGAGGACGACGACGCCTCCGTTGACGCCCGTCATGGCGCTGTTCACGAACGGGTCGGCACAGACGTTGAGGCCGACATGCTTCATGCAGACGAGGGAGCGCTTGCCCATGAACGACATACCGAGAGCGGCCTCCATGGCCGTCTTCTCGTTCGTGCACCAACGGGAGTGCAGCCCGCGCTCGCGGGCTATCGCGTTGCCTTGGATAAACTCGGTGATCTCGGTAGAAGGCGTGCCCGGATAGGCATAGACGCCAGAGAGTCCGGCGTGAATGGCACCAAGGGCTATAGCCTCATCACCTAACAATAGTTTCTTCATTCTTTTATGGATCTGTTATTTCTTATTGGGGATAATCTCAAATGAATCGGCATCCTCGAGCACGGGGAATTTGGCTTCGTAGTGGCGCAGGAAGTCGATGTCGATCTCCGCCGAAGCTGCCCACTCGGTCTTGTCGGGGCAATCCATGATGGTTTCGCCGTAAGGATGAATGATGGCGGAACGGCCGTAGTATTCACACTGCTGGTCGGTTCCGATGCGATTGCAGGCCGCCACATAACATTGATTCTCAATGGCACGGGCACGGATGAGCGTGCGCCACGCCGTATCACGGCTGATGGGGAAATTGGCGGAATAGAGGATGCAATCGTAGTCGCCACGCTGGCGAGACCACAGGGGATAGCGCAGGTCGTAGCAGACCTGCAGGAGGAAACGCACGCCTCGCCACGCCACGACGACGCGCTTGTTGCCTGCCGTGTAGTTCTCAGCCTCGCCGCCATAAGCAAAAAGGTGGCGCTTGTCGTAAACCGTGACTACGCCGTTGGGGCGCACGAAATGCAGGCGATTGTAGCAATGGCCGGCGACCTCGGTGGCGATACTGCCGACGACGGCGGCATCGAGTTCACGCGCCTTGGCCTGCATCCATGCAAGGATCTCCGGTTGTTCGTCAACGATATCGATGGCTGCATTATTCAGCCCGGTGGCAAACATCTCGGGCAGTAGCAGCAGATCGGTCTTGGGAAGGGTGGACAGGAGCGTGTCCAGGTGTGCCAGGTTGTGTTGAACCCGGCACCATTCAATGTCGTGTTGAAGAATGGTAATGTGCATAATCTATGATAATTCTGACGGCATTAACCGCAGATTTGACGGCAAAAATACACAAAAATCTTCAATTCTTGGCAATAAAGCGCTAAGAAAGTACGTTTTCGCTTGACTTTTGTTAGAAATGTCAAGAGCAGGAACGGTTCACCGCTCGTTTTTATCCTCTTCCTTGACCTTTCGTATTTTCTCCGCAATGCGATCGTTCCATACCTGCCAGTAGTCGAGGAGAAGGTCTCTGACCTGGCTGACAACGGAATCAGAATGGGTCATGCGCAGCGTTTCGACATAATCGTAGAGGGCTGTGTTCACTTCGAGGATGTGCTGCTGGAGTTGCGGCGAATGGTAGCGCCATGTGCTGAGCGTGTCGAGATGGCGCTCGATGGCGTGGGCACGGATGCGCTGATCCATGACCCGTCGTCCTTCCTGCACGACCTTGCCGACCTCGCCGTCGAGCTCTCCGGACGGATTGGCCGGGCGTCGGCGCGTGCGCAGGTGGGTGGAATCAGGCCGCTGGCGATGAGGGCGGTTGAGCTGCGCCATGAGGTTGCCGATGACCTTCTCCTGCTCATGAAGCGCCGTCTGCAAGGAATCGATGATGTCTTCGACATCGCGCTCAAAGGCGGGCATGACGACCAGCTCTGCGCTGTCGGCTGCCTGAAGCAGACTGTCAACAGGAGGCGCGGAGGCATCGTCGCGAGGGGGCACGGAAGGCTGAGGAGCACGCCACACAGCATTGGGGTCATAAACCTCGCGGATGACAATGGGAACGGAATCGTGAACGACGGGCAAATTCACGGGATGAACAGGAAGATGCAGCGCAGCGATGCGAGCCGTGTAGTAGCGGCGCAGCAAAAGTGCTTCGCCGACCATCAACAGAGCCACCACGGGCACCACCCAAGCCCATTTTCGCAAACGTCGCAGCATAATTCTCGTCTTTCTCGCCGCAAAGTTAGAAAAAGTTTCATCAAAAAACAAAATCTTTCTACTTTAAACGCAAAACATCAAACTTTTCGTTATCTTTGCCGCAGAATTATGAGACTTCGACTGGTTATATGGCTCCTATTCGCGGTTTCATGGCTAAGCACACATGCTCACATCGAAACCATCTCATTTGCCGATGCTACGGCAAAGCAAATCTGTGTGAATCAATGGGACAGCGACGGAGACGACGAGATCAGTTTCGAGGAAGCGGCTGCGGTGACGAGTTTCGGGAGCGTCTTCTGCCGCCTGCTCTTGCAGGGGCCTTCGTCGCTCGACGAGCTGCAATACTTCACCTCGGTTGAGGAACTCCAGGAAAGGGCTTTCACGGATTGCTACCACCTGCGATCCATCGTGCTGCCCGCAAGCATCAAGATCATTCACGACAACGCCTTCTACTCCTGCGTAGAACTGGAGAATATACAAATACCCACATCCACACAACGCTTGGGTCGCGGTTGCTTCTACCGATGCACTAGCCTTGAAGAGATACGCGTACCGCCTTCGGTTCGTGATTCCATTCCGATGGAATGCTTCGCCTACTGCTCCGAACTGAAGAAAGCCGAAATCGAGGCCAACGTCAGAATCATCGGCGAAGCGTCGTTCATCGAGTGCTCGCGTCTGCAGTCCGTCACGCTACCCTATACCACCACTCTCATCTGCGACCATGCTTTCAGCGGTTGTGGCGAGTTGAGACAGGTGTTCTGCCGGGCCAAAACGCCGCCGAGCGTGGGCAGCGACGTCTTTGATCCGAAGGTGATGAGTCACGCCGTGCTCTTCGTGCCCGAAGGATCCATTGATGCCTACAAGAAGGCTCCTGTGTGGAGCGACTTCAAGTTTATTGCCGAGACCTTCGATTAGACATCAGAAAACACGCCTACACAGGTTCGAAACCGTATAGACGTGTTATGAGGTACACCAAAGGATGATTTTAGAAAGCAATGATATATCAGTTGGCACCGAAGATGTTTTATAAGACAACGAATTATACGAATTTAACGAATTTTTCTTGTCCTATAGTCGTAGACAAATCGCAAGCTTTAAATTCGTTTAATACGTATAATTCTTGAAGTGTCAAGCGTCTCTTCGAGCCGAGCGCGTTGTTTAAAAGAAGAGCGTCTCTTCGAGCCGAGCGTGTTTAATTCGTTGTTAAAAAAAGAAATGTGCCAAGTGCTATATTGTTGCCTTTTAGAATCTGTAGCCGAGGGTGACAGCGATGTTGTGGCGATCGAGGTTCACCTCTGTGGGCTGCAAGGTCACGCCGGCGAGATTGGGATTCTCGAAGATAAAGGACTCGTTGAGCGACGTGAACTGATCGTCGAAGGCGTAGAAGTCGCCACGCTGGACACGATACTTATAGGCGAGGTCGGCGAAGAAATGCTTGCCCTGATAGCCGATGCCGAGGGTGAAGAGGTGGGTAGCACCAAGGTTGATGTACTCGGTCGAAGTGCTCCAGTCGTAAGCCGGCGTGTTGCAGGTCTGGTCGAGTCGCGCACCTTTCTTGTAGGGCTTGCTGAAGAAGTTGTAGCCTCCACGCAATGCCAACTTGGAAATGGGCTTGACCTCGAAGCCGGCACGCACGTTGTGCACACCCTTGATATTGGCATGAGTCATCTCGTTCATGGCGCGATCCTTGTTCATCGAGATGGCCGAACCGTCATAGTCGTAGTAGTCGGAATTATCGGGATAGCCCATCTTGGTGTAGTTGTTCATGGAGTACTCGTACTCGACATCCCATGCGAAGTAGTCCTCGATGGTAGAGCCTAAGCTGGCGCGGAACTTCCAAGGCGTATAGACGTTGTATTCGAGATAGTTGTCGTCGTCCATGTATGACGCCTTGGTGTAGTTGCCCTGCTCGTTGAGCACGGAGAGTGCAGCCATGCCCGTGTGGCGGAGGACATTCCACGTCGGGGTTTCTACGGCGAGGCCGAAGCGGAACGGGCTGTCCTCGATGGGGCGAATGATGGTACCAGCCTTGATATTCAAGCCGTTGCCCTTGAGCTTCTGATCCTGATAGAGGATATAGGAGTCGTCGCCGATCTCCTCGTAGGAAGCCGAGTGAGTGTAGATCATGTGGTCGATGCCGAAGGTCAGGCCCCAGAACCAACGATCGCTGACGCTACCGCTGAGGTTGAAGTCGAAAGCCTGCAGAGAGCCGGAGGAGTTGCGGTAGTAGATGCCCGTTTCGCCTGCGTTGACGTTGCGGAAATAGCTGTCGCCAGCTTGATTGGTGAACTCACTGAAGAAGCCAGCCGTGTACAGGTTGTCGTAGAAGGGCGAGTCGAAGTAGTAGCCGTCGTTGCCTTCCTTGAAGGTCGAGTTGGCAATCCACGCAAACATATCGCCTTGCGAGAGGCCGCCCAGTTTCTGCTGGGTGAAGATGCCCTGATTGTAGTTGATCTTCTTCTGGTAGTTGAAGGCAAAGTTCAGGCGCGTCTCGTCGCCCACGTCGCCGAAGGGGAACACGATGCCGATCTGGTCGAAGGTGAAGGCGCCGCGACTGTCGCCAAAAGCGGGCTTCGCATCATTGATCTGTCCGCCGAGGGTGAAGGAGAGCGTTCCGCGACGCATCAGGCCGATGCTGGCGGGGTTGTTGCTGATGGCCGAGATGTCAGCTCCGAGGGCGCCCATGGCGCCTCCCATACCGACGTAGCGAGCCGTACCAATAACGTCCGACGTGTTGGTGGCACGGTCGTTGAGATAAGTGTCTTGTGCTTGTGCGCCGATGACCGGTAAAGCCATCAAAGCGAATAGGATGTATCTTTTCATAGCAGTCAATTATACATTATCCATTATACATTACCATTGCGCTCATCTGCGTCCGCCACCACGTGAACCGCCGCTGAAACCGCCGCTGAAACCGCCGCCGCTGAAACCGCCGCCGCTGCTGCCACGACTGACACTGCCGCCGCCACTGAAGCCGCCGCTACTGCCACGACTGACGCCGCCAAAGCCGCCGCTACCGCTACGAGAGCTGGAGCTGGATCCCGATGATACGGAACGGGAAGAGCTGCTGGATGAAGTGCTGCGGGAAGTCGTCGAAGAGACGGTGCCGCGAGAAGTGGACATCGACGACGACGAGCCACGGCTGGTGCTCATGCTGCTGTTGGTAGTGCGGCTCGAGGATGACGTGCCACGGCTGATGTAGCTGCCGCCGCGATCGCCAAGGGTGCCTGTGCGGCGACCGGAGGTGCTGCCACTGAAACCACCGGAACGGGTGGAAGAGGGACGTCCAGTGTTGCGATTGGCTGTGCGGAGGTTCGCATAGCGGCTCGTGTAGTTCGTGTTGCGATGCGCGAAGCCGCTGCCGCGATAGTAACCGCCACCACCATAATAATAATAGGGACGCGAGTAATAGCCGCCATAGAAATAGGGATCGTAGCCCCAGTAGCCGCGATAGCCCCAGTAGGGACGATGCCAGCCGTAGTAGCCGCCATACCAGTAGGGATCATAGCCATACCAATAGGA
>Ga0310697_10001418_pt1 | contig 28164 bp, 22 predicted proteins | sample 172DNAGHGlowgp2_FD_203883 | JGI IMG/M metagenome (GOLD analysis project Ga0310697, IMG submission 203883) | Sheep rumen microbial communities from Palmerston North, Manawatu-Wanganui, New Zealand - 1728 DNA GHGlow gp2 (v2) (version 2) | ecosystem: Host-associated > Mammals > Digestive system >...
ATGGAGAAAGGAGCGGTCTACAACCAGCACCTCATCAGCAAGCGACTGCTGGAGGACGATGATGCCGTACACAACTATTATTATAACAACGGCTACGTCTTCTCCAGCGTTGACCCTACGGAGGTGAACATCGTGGGCGACTCCATCGACCTGGAGGTGCGCATCACCGAAGGACCGCAGGCCCACCTGAGCCACGTCAACATCTACGGCAACGACCGGCTCTACGAGGAGGTGGTGCGTCGTGAACTGCGCACCAAGCCGGGCGACCTCTTCAACAAGGAGGCTATCATGCGCTCGGCACGCGAAATCGCTTCCATGGGCTACTTCGACGCGGAGACCATCAAGCCCGACGTGAAGCCGAACTATGAGGACGGTACGGTGGACATCAACTGGGAGCTGGAACAGAAGTCCAACGACCAGCTGGAGCTCTCGCTCGGATGGGGGCAGACGGGCATCATCGGACGCGTGGGCATCAAGTTCAACAACTTCTCCCTGCGCAACCTCTTGGGAAAGAACAAGCTGCACCGCGGCATCATGCCTTCGGGCGACGGTGAGCAGATAGGACTGAACTTCCAGACCAACGGACGCTACTACTCCTCTCTCTCCGGCAGCTACTCCACGGGATGGTTCGGCGGCAAGCGACCCAACGCCTTCAATATCGGAGCCTACTACTCTAAGCAGAGCGACGTGTCGAGCACCTACTATAACTCTGCCTACATGAACTCTATGTACAACTACATGTACGGCTACGGCACATACGGCAATTATTACAACAACTACGAGTCGTTCCTCGACGACGACAAGTATATCAAACTGCTCGGTATCTCCGTGGGATGGGGCAAGCGTCTGCGCTGGCCCGACGACTACTTCCAGCTCTCCGCCACGCTCTCCTATCAGCGATACATGCTCAAGGACTGGCAGTACTTCCTCGTGTCCAACGGCAACTGCAACAACCTCAACCTCGGACTGGCACTGACACGTACCTCGACCGACAACCCGCTCTTCCCGCGCAGCGGCTCGGAGTTCTCTCTGTCGGTGACGCTCACGCCCCCCTGGTCGCTCTTCGACGGCAAGGACTATGCAACCCTCGCCACCGCAGAGACCTACCAGAAGGACCGCGACCGCTACCAGCGGGAACAGGGCGAGAAATACCGCTGGGTGGAATACCACAAGTGGAAGTTCCGCAGCCGCACCTTCACACCGCTCACCGGCGGACAGAAGTGCTTCGTGCTCATGACGCGCATCGAGATGGGGGTCCTCGGCTCCTACAACAAGAACAAGAAGTCGCCCTTCGAGACCTTCTACATGGGCGGCGACGGCATGAGCGGCTACTCTACCAGCTACGCTGAAGAGACCATCGGACTGCGCGGCTACGAGAACGGTTCGCTCACACCATACGGACAGGAGGGCTACGCCTACGACCGCTTCACCGTGGAACTGCGCTATCCCTTCATGCTCGGCAACACCACCATCTATGGACTGGGATTCCTCGAAGGCGGTAACGCATGGAACGAGACGAAGAACTTCAACCCCTTCTCCATGAAACGGTCGGCAGGTCTGGGTGTGCGCATCTTCCTCCCGATGGTCGGTCTGATGGGTATCGACTGGGCTTACGGCTTTGACAAGGTCTACCGCGGCACCTCCAACGAGCAGCGAGGCGGCTCGCAGTTCCACTTCGTCCTCGGTCAGGAGTTCTAACCGCCTCTCCGGCCTCTCGGGCCTCTCGGAGCTCTCGGAGTTCTCGGGCCTCTTCCCCTCTCCGTAGGTGTCCCTGTGGGCCGCCTTTCAAGGCGGCTATCCCCCGGCGGTCACCCCTCTCAAGAAAAATAAAAAAATTCAAGAAATATGAAAAAACATTCCATCCCTCAACTCTACAAGAAGTCCTGGCTCAGCCTCCTCTTCTTCCTGGCCCTGTCCTTCACCCCCGCCAGTGCCCAGAAGTTCGCCCTGGTCGACATGGACTACATCTTCAAGAACATTCCTGCCTACGAGCGGGCCAACGAGCAGCTTGCTCAGGTGTCGAAGAAATGGCAGGCAGAGGTTGACGCCCTCACCACTGAGGCCCAGACCCTCTACAAGAACTACCAGAACGAGGTGGTGTTCCTCTCCAAAGAGCAGAAAAAGGTCAAGCAGGATGCCATCGTGGAAAAGGAGAAGCAGGCTGCCGAGCTGAAACGCAAGTACTTCGGCCCCGAGGGTGAGCTCTTCAAGAAGCGCACCGCCCTGATGTCGCCCATACAGGACGAGGTCTACAACGCCGTGAAGGACATCGCTGAACTGCGCGGCTACCAGCTCGTCCTCGACCGTGCCAGCGATACCGGCATCATCTTCGGCTCCCCCAAGATTGACATCAGCAACGAGGTGCTCCAAAAGCTCGGCTACAGCAATTAGTTCTATCAAATAAACAAAAAAAACAATGAAAAAGCTATTTTTAGCCCTTATGATGCTGCTCCCCATGGCAGCCATGGCTCAGGCCAAGTTCGGCCACGTCAACACCCAGGAAATCATTCAGGCCATGCCTGAGTTTGCCACAGCCCGCACTGAGATCGAGAACCTCACCAAGCAGTATGAGGCCGATCTCAAGTCGATGCAGGACGAGCTCCAGAAGAAAGGCGAGGCCTTCGACAAGGAACAGGCCACGCTGCCCGACAACATCAAGCAGCGCCGCCAGCAGGAACTTCAGGACATGTATCAGAAGATCCAGCAGAGCTATCAGGACAACCAGCAGGCTCTCCAGCATGCTCAGCAGGAGAAGATGCAGGCCATCACCACCAAGGTCCTCGATGCCATCAAGCAGATAGGGCAGGCCGGTGGCTATGTCTATATCATGGAGATGGGAGCCGGCATCCCTTATATCAGCACCACACTCTCTACTGATGTCACTGCTGAGGTGAAGGCCAAGCTCGGTCTCAAATAATCTCTGAAAATCATGGGCCGCCCTCCTTCGGCGGCCCCCTTTTCCCTCAGAAAGACATGAAGAAACACCTCCTTACCCTCCTTTCGCTCTTGGCGCTCACCGCCAGTGCTCAGACCGACACCCTCCGGACGGCTGCCAGCGTACCCGCTGTTGCCGTCACTCCGGTTGGCTCTCCCGCCGACACTTCTGCTGCCACTCCCGTCGTCACGCCGTCGTCTCCCGCTGCCGTCCCAGCCATCCGTTTCGGCTACCTCAGCTATGAGACCGCCCTCAAGGCCATGCCCCAGTATGCTCTTCTCCAGCAGCGTCTCGACGAGCTGCGCAAGGCCTACGACCAGGAAGCCCAGCGCGTGGAGCAGGAGTTCAACGAGAAGTACGAAGCCTTCCTCGAAGGGCAGCGCGACTTCCCCCGCACCATCCTTCTCAAGCGGCAGACAGAGCTCGAACAGCTCATGCAGCGCAATATCGCCTTCAAGGCACAGATGCGTCAGGAACTGCAGGATGTAGAGAACGATGGGCTCATGCCCCTACGCGCCCGTCTCAATGAGACCCTCGCCGTGCTGGCTCAGCGCTATGGCCTTGCCCTTGTCATCAACACCGATGCCAACGCCTGCCCCTTCATCGACCCCGTCATGGGACGCGACATTCAGGAGGAAGTCCTCGCCCTCCTCTCCCGTTAGTTTCCCGGCCCTCCCCGTAGGTATTCCCGTTAGTTTCCCGGCCCTCCCCGTAGGAGTTTCCGTGGGCCGCCTTTCAAGGCGGCAAACCCCCTTTCATTCTATGACCTCTTTTCCTTCCTCCCCCGGCCCCATCGGCATCTTTGACAGCGGCTACGGCGGCCTCACCATCCTTCACGGCATACGCCAGCTGCTCCCCCAGTATGACTATCTCTATCTGGGCGACAATGCCCGTGCTCCTTACGGCCCGCGCTCCTTCGATGTCGTCTACGAGTTCACCCGTCAGGCCGTTCACCGCCTGTTCTCTATGGGGTGCCAGCTCGTCATCCTTGGTTGTAACACCGCCTCTGCTAAGGCCCTGCGCTCCATCCAGCAGCAGGATCTCCCGCGGTGGAATGATCCCCGCCGCCGTGTGCTGGGCATCATCCGCCCCACCACCGAGGTCATAGGCAACCTCACGAAAACCCGCCACGTGGGTCTTTTCGCTACCGAGGGAACGATCAAGAGCCATAGCTATAAGATTGAGATAGAGAGGCTCTGGCCCGATGTCACCGTCAGCGGCGTGGCCTGTCCTTTCTGGGTCCCCCTCGTAGAGTATAACGAGACCGACTCCCCTGCTGCCGACTATTTCGTCCGGAAATACATCGACCAGCTCCTCAGCCTTGACCCTCTCATCGACACGGTCATCCTTGCCTGTACCCACTACCCCCTGCTCATGCCCACGATTGCCAAGTATATGCCCGGCCGGGTACGTATCGTGGCGCAGGGCGAATATGTAGGCACCTCGCTGAAGAGCTATCTCCAGCGCCATCCCGACATGGAGCAACGCTGTTCCAAGGGCGGTCGCACCCGCTACCTCACCACGGAGAATGCCGCCACCTTCAGCGAGCAGGCCCAGTGTTTCCTTCATGAGCCCATCGACGTGCAGACCATCACCCTCACCTGAATCGACTCAAGATCATGCCCCTTCTTCTCATCCTCCTCCTTCTCATCCTTCCTCTCCCCGCCCTTTCTCAGGCTTTTCGTATCGATACCATCCCCCCCGCCGTGTACCAGCGCATGCAGGGCAAGAGCTATCCTGCCTCTTGTCCTGTTCCTCTCAGCGACCTCCGCTACCTCACCGTGACCCATATCGACCGTGAGGGCCGTTCCCATCGCGGAGAGCTCATCTGCCATCGCACCATTGCCTCCGACCTCATCGCCATCTTCCGCCAGCTCTACGAGGCCCGCTACCCCATTGAGCGCATGCGTCTCATCGACGACTACGATGCCTCCGACGAGCGTTCCATGTGCGACAACAACACCAGCTGTTTCTGTTTCCGGCCCGTCAGCGGCACTCAGAAACTCTCCAAGCACGCTCAGGGCCTCGCCATCGACATCAATCCCCTCTACAACCCCTATGTGAAGGGCTCTGTGGTCCAGCCCGCCACCGCCCGCCGCTACGTCGACCGCAAGGCCGTCTATCCCTATAAAATTGTCGCTGGCGACCTCCTCCACCGTCTCTTCCTTCAGCACGGCTTCCGCTGGGGCGGTTCATGGCGTTCCCTCAAGGACTATCAGCATTTTGAGAAATAAGTAACTTTTGTTGGGGAAATCATGCCTTTTGTTGAAAAAAAATCGTATATTTGCAGCCATGTGTGAATAACGATACGATTATTGAAAATAACTACGAAAAGAACAATGAAAAAAAATCTAATCAAATGTGCTTTAGTGCTAGGCACTATAGCAGGAACGGTGGCATGCAGTGTAGACATACCCAAGGAGACGCAGTCGTCGTATGAGACGATGACAGTAGCGAAGTCGGATATAGAACTGCCTTACAGGTTCAGTGCGAGGATGAAAGGCCAGAACGACGTGACCGTCACGCCGCAGGTCAGCGGCCAGCTGATGAAGATCTGCGTGACTGAGGGTCAGCAGGTGAAGAAGGGACAGACGCTCTTCATCATCGACTCGCGCAACGCCCAGTTAGAGTTGGAGGCTGCCGAGGCCAACCTTCAGGCCGCCCTGGCTCAGGAGAACTCAGCCAGGCTGGAGTACGAGTCGAACAAGAACCTCTATGAGAAGAAAATCGTTAGCAGCTATATGCTCAGTAACTCGGAGAACACCTACAAGCAGGCGCAGGCCGCAGTGGCGCAAGCCCGTGTGGCGGTGAACAGCGCGAAGGTGAATCTCGGATTCTGCACCATCACGGCCACTGTGTCGGGTGTCATCGGCGAGATTCCTGTCCGTGTAGGCGACCAAGTGTCACCGATGTCCCAGTTGACCTTGCTCAGTGGCAACGCGACAATGTATGCCGAGTTCTCCGTGACGGAGGCCGTTGTCGAGGCGATGGTGCAGGAGGGCATGAAAGCTTCCGACGTTGACAAATATATTGCCGCACTGCCTGAGGCAACGTTTGTGATGAAGAACGGCACGGAATATCCCCACAAAGGGCGTGTGGTAAGCCTCACGGGTGTAGTGAATGCCGCTACCGGCTCGCTCACGTCGAAGGTGTCGTTCCCCAATCCTGAAGGTCATCTGTATTCAGGCATTCAGGGCACCATAGTGATGACTTTTCCTGAAAAAGACGTGATAGTCATTCCCCAGTATGCTGTGGTGCGCCTGCAGGACAAGTCGCTGGTGTATAAGGTGCAAGCCGACAGCACGGCTACTGCCGTCGACGTGAAGACAGAGGACACCGGCAATGGCAAGGACTTCATCGTGATCAGCGGCTTGAACGTGGGCGACCAGATTGTAACCACTGGGGCCAACAACGTGACTGAAGGACAGAAGGTGCTTTTTTAATAAATGAATAATGAATATGAGTTTACAGAAGAAAGGAAATATATTCATCAGCAGGTACGTGATGGCCTGCGCCATCTCGATTGTGATAGCACTGGTGGGCTACATCTCGATGAGTACGCTGCCAGTGGAGCAATATCCTGACATTGCGCCGCCTACGGTGACGATAGCCACCAGTTACGCAGGTGCTGACGAGAACACGGTGATGAAATCGGTTATCCAGCCGCTGGAAGAGGCAGTCAACGGTGTGACCGACATGACTTACATCACCTCTAAGGCATCATCGAACGGCGACGTAGAGATTAACGTCTTTTTCAAGCAGGGTGTCGACCCCGACCTGGCTGCCGTCAACGTGCAGAACCGTGTGAGCGGTGCCTTGGCACTGTTGCCTGCCGACGTTACCAAGGTGGGTGTGAAGGTAGAGAAGCGCCAGAACAATATCCTGAGGATTTTCGCCGTAAAGAGTGCCGACGGCAAGTATGACGAGGATTTCGTTTCGAACTACGTCGACATCAACATCAAGCCGCGCCTGATGCGTATCACTGGTGTGGGCAACGTGCTGAGCCTTGGCAACACATACGCCCTGCGCATCTGGCTGAAGCCCGACGTGATGGCCCAGTACGGTCTTACCCCTAACGATATCTTCGCTGCCATTGGCGGGCAGAGCTTTGTGTCGGCCGTGGGAACGCTGGGCGAGCAGTCGGGCAATTCCTATCAGTATTCCATGCAGTATAAGGGAACGCTGAAGACAGTAGAAGAGTTCAACGACATCGTGCTGCGCACCAGCGGTGGCGGCATGCTGCAGCTGAGCGACGTGGCCGAGGTGAAGATTGGTGCTATGAGCTATAATTTCACGTCGAACATTCAGGACCGTCCGGGTGCCCTCTTCATGGTATTCGCGGCACCGGGTGCCAATGCCACGGAGGTGAACGCCCGCATCAACAAGATGTTTGAGGAGGTAAAGAAGACGATGCCCGCCGGGCTGGAGTTCGTCACCATGATGACCAGCGATGACTTCCTCTTCGCAGCCATCCACAACGTTGTAGAGACGCTCGTCATAGCCATTATCCTTGTGGTGCTCGTGGTGTTTTTCTTCCTGCAGAACTTCAAGGCCACCATCATACCTTCTATCTCAATTATCGTGTCGCTGCTGGGCACCTTCGCCGTTGTCTCGCTGGCGGGTTTCTCGCTCAACATCCTGACGCTGTTTGCCCTGGTGCTGGCCATCGGTACGGTGGTGGACGATGCCATCGTGGTGGTCGAGGCCGTTATGGCGAAGATGGAGGGTGGCATAAGTGACGCCCGCGAGGCCACTCGTCAGGCCATGAGCGAGGTGTCGGTGGCCGTCATCTCTTGCACGCTGGTATTCATGGCCGTGTTCGTGCCCGTGATGTTCATGCCCGGTACGTCGGGCACGTTCTTCACCCAGTTTGGTGTCACCATAGCCTCCTCGGTCGGCCTGTCGTGCATCTCCGCCCTGACGCTGTGTCCTGCCCTGTGTGCCATCATGATGCGCGTCACTGAGGGCAAGAAGGAGGGCAAGGGTCTGACCTATTATACCAAGAAAGCCTACAATGCCAGTTACAGCGCCATATATGACAAGTATAGCAAGAGCGTGCAGAAGTTCATCAGGCGTCCCATCCTGGCCTGGAGTTTGCTGGCACTGACCGCCGTGCTGATGGTGTTCTTCATGAAGAGCCTGCCCTCAGGTCTCGTGCCTCAGGAAGACCAGGGCGTGTTCCTGGCAGAGATACGTGCTCCGGAAGGAACTACGCTGAAGCAGACCCGTGAGATGATGAAGGAGGTGGAAGAAAAGGTTCAGTCGATACCCGAGTTGGAGAGTTTCTCTATCACTTGCGGCTATGGCATGTTGGCCGGTGCCGGTTCCAACTACGCCACCATGGTAGTGCGTCTGAAGAACTGGGACGACCGTCCTGGCATTAACCATTTGATAGATCTTGTCCTCTATCGCTTCTACTTCGACTGTCAGTCCATCAAGAATTTGCAGGTGATACCCTTCCAGATGCCCCAGATTCCCGGTTATGGCACGAGCAACGATATTAACCTCATAGTAGAGGATCCCACCGACGGAAACCTGTCGGAATTTGCCAGGCATACGGAGCATCTCCTGACCAAGCTGACGGAGCGCCCGGAAGTAGCCTCCGCCATGTCCACTTACTCCGAACGCTTTCCGAAGTATCAGGTCGATGTCGATGCCGCCCAGTGCGACCGTGCCGGTGTGACACCGGAATTCGTTCTCAACACCCTTGGGGCTTACTGTGGCGGAGCCTATATCGGCAACTTCAATCAGTTTGGCAAGGTTTATCGCATCATGGCCGCTGCCTCGCCCGAATATCGCCTCGATCCGCAGTCACTTTACAACATCTTCGTGCAGGTGCAAGGTGGCAAGATGGCCCCCATCGCTGAGTTCGTAAGCCTGAAGGAGATTGTAGGCCCGGCTAATATAGAGCACTTCAACCTGATGCAGAGCATCACCTGCTATGTCACTCCCAACAGCGGCTATACCGAGGGTGACGTACACAGAGTCATTGCCGAAGTGTTCAAGGAGGAGATGCCCTCAACTGCCACCTATGAGTATAGTGGTATGTCGCGTGAGTTGGAGGAGGCAGCCGGCTCCAATGCCACCGTCTTCATCTACATCATCTGCGCCATTCTTATTTACCTTATCCTGGGTTCGCTCTACAACTCGTGGTTCACACCGTGGGCCGTGCTCTTCAGCGTACCCTTCGGGCTGATGGGAGCCTTCGTGTTTGCCTTTTTCGGCAATATGCTGGGCCTGCCAGGCATGGACAACAACATCTACCTGCAGACGGGTGTCATCATGCTTATCGGCCTGCTGGCCAAGACGGCCATCCTCATCACCGAGTTTGCCACCGAGCGTCGCGCTCAGGGCATGAGCATTCGCGATGCCGCCTTCGAGGCTTGCAAGGAGCGCCTGCGCCCCATCCTGATGACGGTGGCCACGATGATTATCGGCATGATTCCCCTCGTCGTTTCGGGTGGTGCCGGTGCCAATGGCAACCGCGCACTCGCCCTCGGCGTCATCGGCGGTATGAGCATAGGCACCATAGCCCTGCTCTTTGTCGTACCCGCCTTCTTCATTGTGTTCCAGAAGCTGCACGAACGGTTCCAGGGCGGCAAGCCAGAGCCGGGCGAGGCTACCATTGAAGCATCCGCCATGTCATCCAAATAAAAGGCAAACAGAAATGGTAGGGACAGTCATATTCTCAACAGTACTGAAACGGACACTTCGGCCAGTGCCCTGTCGGTGGCAGGCAGCCATGCTGCTGCCCATACTTCTGTGCGGTATGGTTCAGTCCCTACCGGCGCAGAGCCTTTTAAAGCGTATTGACAGCCTGCTGACCGAGAATTACCGTAAGGTGAATTACGACACGGCATACCTTGCGCGGCCGAAAAGCCGGTGGACCCTTGTGGCGCGGCTGAACGTGTCGGGTGCATCCATCAAGACCGAAGGTGTCGACCGCTCGCCGCTGGCACTTGCCCAGTCGCCTGACGGCCAACAATTTAAATCGCGGTTAGACGCCAACAACAAGACTACGCTCTCGCTGGGTGTAGGCTATCAGGGCATCTTGCTGAGTCTGTCCGTGAATCCGGGCCAGTTGGCGGGCAAGTACCGCGACTACGAGCTGAACCTGAACTGCTACCGTCGCAATTTCGGCTTCGACATCATTTATCAAGATGCCAAGAATTTCAACGGTTGGTACGACCAGAAGGGTATCGGGCATGTTGACGTGCCCGACGAAATGTTGCAGGTGAAGACGCTGAACCTGAATGCCTACTACGCTTTCAACAACCGTCGTTTCTCCTATCCTGCCGCTTTCTCGCAGAGCTACATCCAGCGTCGTTCTGCTGGCAGCTTCCTCTTGGCCGCGTCGGCCATGATTCAGGACGCCACCCTCGGCGAGGGGCAGGAAGCGACCATTGGCAAGTGGGAGGAACAACAGCTGAAGACGACAAACGTCGGCATCGGAGCAGGCTACGGCTACAACTACGTGCCCAAGGAGAGGTGGTTGCTGCACTTTTCGCTGCTGCCCACGCTCATCGCCTACAGCCACTCGTCGTTTACCATTGGCGGCGTAGACGTAGACCAGCGCAATCATTTCCCCGAGTTCATCGCCACTGGCCGTTGGGCTGTGGTGAAGCTTTGGGACAATAAGTATGCCGGTCTGTCGATGGTTTATACCTACACCACCGTCGGCGACAAGGACGACCTCGCTGTCGATAACGTCAAATGGCGCCTCCGCGCCTTCTTCGGCCTACGGATATAGAAATGAAAGAGACAAAAACGAAGTAAACATTAAATTTAGAACATATAGAATGAAAAAGAACTTTATTATACTCCTTGCCTGTCTAACGCTCACAGGCTGCGGGTTATATAATAAGTACGAGCAGAAAACCAATACGCCCACTGACGTTTTCGGCATCACCGCCAATGGTATCGCAACTCCTCCCTCACAGGGAGGGGCCGCAGAGCAGTCCATCGCACAGATGTCGTGGCGTGAGTTCTTCACAGACCCGCTGCTCCAGCAGCTCATTGGCCAGGTCTTAGAGAACAATACCGACCTCAACTCCGCACGCATTGCCGTGGAGAAGAGTCAGGCTGCGCTGACGGCTGCTAAACTGGCTTATCTGCCGTCGCTCGTCTTTGCACCGCAAGGCACGCTCTCCAGTTTCGACAGGGGGCGTGCATCCAAGGCTTACGACCTGCCGCTGCAGTTGTCCATGGATATCGATGTGTTCGGCTCCATCACCAACAAGAAGCGGGCGGCAAGGGCCGTACATCTGCAAGCCCGCATGCAAGAGGAGGCGGTGCGGGTCAATCTCATCTCAGTCACGGCGCAGTACTACTTCCTGTTGCAGGCGCTCGACCACCAGTTGGATATCCTCCAGCAGACCGACAGTCTCTGGAACGAATCGCTCGCGACGGAGCAGGCTCTCTGGGAGAACGGCAAGGCCTATAGTACTGCCGTCAACCAGATGGAGGCATCCTACTTGAACGTGAAGACACAGATTGTGGATACCCGTCGCAGCATCCGTTCTGTTGAGAATGTCATCTGCAAGTTGCTGGCACAGACTCCCCGGCACATCCAGCGCACAAGCCAGTCCCTCCCCCTGCCCCTCCCTGTGGGGAGAGGGGCGGTCAGTACTGCCATTAAAGATGTTCTGCACGACAATCTGCTCCCCTCCCTACTGGAAAGGACAGGAGAAGGCCCCCGATGGACCGTCAGTGCTGAGGCCCTGCTTCGCCGTCCCGACATTCGCATGGCCAACCACGCTATGGAGGAGGCTTTCTATAACACGGCAGCGGCGCGTTCGGCCTTCTTCCCCAGCATCACGCTTAGCGGCAGTGCCGGATGGACCAACAATGCCGGTATGATCGTCGACCCCGGCAAGCTCCTGCTCGCTGCCATCGGCTCGCTCACGCAGCCCATCTTCGCCCGTGGCCAGCTGATTGCCAACAAGAAAATAGCCCAGCTTACGGAGGAAGACCTGCAGAAGAAGTACGTCCAGACGGTCATCAATGCCGGCAACGAGGTCAACGAGGCCATGGCCGACTGCCAGGCAGCCCGCGACAAGCATGACTACTACCAGCGACAGGTGGAGGTGCTCTGTGAGGCTTACACAGGTACCCACGAGCTGATGGACAACGGCAAGGCCAGTTACCTCGAAGTGCTCACGGCACAGGAGTCGCTGCTCAGTGCCCAGCTCAGCCAGGCCATGAACATGTACGATGCTGCCGAAGCTCTCATTGCCCTCTACATTGCCCTTGGTGGAGGTGCGGAATAGTTACAACAGACGTGTATAACATATTAATATAAGACATTATGAAAACCAGAATTCTTTTCACATCAATGATCGTTTGCCTTGCAGCTCAGGCAAGTGCTTTCAATTATCATGATATGAAGCCGCTAAAGCTCGAAGTGCCTGAGATGAAAGCAGAGCTGGTGGAGGTGAAGGCCCTTCCTGCAGGTACGATGGAGTTGGCAGCAACCGACCACAAGTGGAAACCCGACTTTGACTTCTTCAAGCAGAAGACGAATCCAGGTGTCAAGGCCTACAAGTTCATGGACGACCTGACCTTTGTGGGCGTTCCCCTCTTTGCGGCCGGTTGGGCCGTCAAGGGCGACAAGGCCATGTTCCGTGTCAATGCGAAAGCTGAGCAGGGCGGTAAGAAGAATACTCAGCTCCTGACAGAATTCAAGACCGGTATCGACGACTATACCCAGTTCTTTGGCCCGGCAATGGTGGTCGGCTTGAAACTGGGCGGCTATGAGGGGCGCAGCGACTGGCCCCGCCTGCTGGCCAGCGCAGGTATGTCGTATGCCATCATGGCAGGCTTCGTCAACGGCATCAAGTACACTGCCAAGGAGATGCGCCCCGACGGGAGCACCGCTAATTCCTGGCCTTCGGGTCACACCGCCACGGCCTTCGTAGGTGCCTCGCTGCTCCACAAGGAGTATGGACTGACGCGCTCGCCCTGGTGGTCGGTGGCCGGCTACGGCGTGGCCACGGCAACGGGTGTGATGCGCGTGCTGAACAACCGCCACTGGATCAGCGACGTGATGTCCGGAGCCGGCATCGGTATCATGTCAACCGAGCTTGGCTATGCCCTCTGCGACCTGATGTTCAAGCAGCGGGGACTGCTGCGCAACGACCTGATTATTGATGACGATAATCCCTCTTTCTTCAGTATCTCGATGGGCTTGGGACTTGGCCACAAAGACCTCGAGTTTGAGAGCTATGGCGAAACGGTGGGCCTCAAGTTCCGGGCCGCCACAGTGGTCGATGCCGAGGGTGCCTACTTCTTCAATAAGTATGTCGGTGTGGGTGGCCGCCTCAGAGTCAGGGCGCAGTCGGCCAAGGACTTTGGCGACTTTGCCCTGTCTGTGGCCTACGAGGACTACGATGCATGGATCCCCCTCATGCCCCACTATCAAGATGCCTTCCCGGGTGACTACGCTGTCGACCAGGACACCCCGGACCAGAACGAGGAGATCTACTTCTCCAAGTTGGGTTACATCACGAACTCGCAGAGCGACTGGGATGCCAACGCTCCTGTCACCGACAGCTACGGCATCGTGAAGAGCGACCACATCACTGAGTTCACCGGCAGTGTCGGTGTCTACTTCAATCTGCCGCTCAGCGACCATTTCTCGCTGGGCACCAAGGCACTCATCGGCCGCTCCATCACACAGGATCTCGACATCGACGGTCACGCCGAAGGCAACGTGAAGGACATCAACTACACCATGACGCTCGACAACCGTCCGGGCATGAGGCAACCCAACGGCGACCCCACCATATCACTCGGCAACCTTGAGTACCCCAACAACACGGGTGAGAAATGGACCGACGACTGGGAGTACCTCACCGTCGGTGCCAAGTCGTCTACCTCGTTCGGTACGGGTCTCTCGCTCACTTATCGCTATAAGTCCAATTTCTCCTGGCGCATCTTCTGCGACTACGACTACACGCGCAAGAACTTCACCGCCTCCTATGACCCCTTCCACTTCGTGCAGAAGGGCATGACCTCGGGAGGAGCCTACCTGATGGATGCCGCTCTCATCGCATGGGAAGGCGAATATGCCGACGGAATAGGATTGGCCCCCAGAGAGTATAAGAGTCGCAAGTACATGAACTACTGGACGCTGGGCCTCTCGTTCCTGGTGAACCTATAGTGTATATATACGTATATTATTAATGTAATCGTTAAAAAAATCCCAAATTATTTTTTGATTAACACTAAAAACAATGAAATTATGAAATTGAGACAATGGGTGATGGCTGCCACTCTTTTTTGCAGCCTGATGTCTGTGAGTTATTCACTGACCTCTTGCAGGGAGTCAAAAGCGCAGGAAGATAATAATCCGGTGCAGCAGGTGGAAAGTAGCGAACTGATCCGCACCTCGCAGAGCTGGGACGGCGTGGAGCTGCCCGACTATCTGCAGGGCAAGCCCGAGCTGGTGGCGGTAAAATATGTGTTCCCCGTCGGTCAGAAGCTGGGGTGGCACCACCATCCGGTGATGAACTACGGCGTGCTGATGCAGGGTGAGCTGACCATCATCGGTCAGGACGGCAAGGAGAAGGTGGTGCATGAGGGCGAGGCCGTCGTGGAGATGGTGAACACCATCCACCACGGCGAGAACCGCGGTTCGAAGCCCGTCATCCTCTATATGTTCTACCTCTCGCAGAAAGGCATGCCACTGGCCGTGCAGCACCCCGAGATACCGCTGGAATAGCCCTATCATTTCTGTTTCGAACGGATAATCTATGATACGAACTCAAAAACTTATACTATTAGCTGCAATGTTGATACTTGCTATGCCGTTTTCCGCCCAAGTAGTCCGTTCGCAGCGAGCCATCGCTTTTGAGGGCATTGAGAATGCCCGCGACATGGGCGGCCTTGTCGTGCAGGGCGGAAGGACCATTCGCACAGGCATGCTTGTGCGAAGTGGCTGTCTGGCCAAGGCCAGCGACAGCGACGTGGCGATGCTGAAGAAGACGTATCATCTTTCGAACGTGTTCGACTTCCGCTTCGAGGCTGAGGCCGACGCGGCACCCGACCGTATCATCGACGGAGTCAGCTATACTCATCTGTCCACCCTTCCAAAGACGCTCGTTGAAGGCTTTGCTGCTTCTGGCCCTTCTGACACCACGCAGGCGGATATGAAGGACATGGCGGCGGTGCTGCTGAAGTATGCTCTCGACCCAAGGGCGCAAGCCATGGGAAGACAACTGTATCCGGCTATCGTCACCGACACGCTGTCACAGCAGTATTACGGAGCGTTTCTACGTGGCGTGCTGGCGGCCAAGGGCGGCGTGCTCTGGCACTGCTCCCAGGGCAAGGACCGCGCCGGCTGGGCATCGGCCTTCGTGCTGGCAGCCCTCGGAGCCAGTCGTGAGACTATCGTCGAAGATTTCGACCTCAGCAACCAGAGCTATGCGGGTGCTGTGGAGGCCATGACGGCGAAAGTGCGTGAGCAGGGGGGCGACGATGAGGCTGTAGCCTTCATCCGCGCCATGGTGGGCGTGAGCCGCGAAAACTTCGAGGCGACGCTCGACCTGATAGACCTGCGCTATGGTTCGCTGGCCCACTACATTGAGCATCAGTTGGGATTCTCACGCGAGGAGCAGCAACAGCTCAGGGAAAAGTATATTGAACAATAATAATACAACTATGGATTATAAGAACATTGACATCAGTACTTGGATTCAAGAGGGTGAAGGCGGCATGGGAAAAACCTATTCGCGTCCCGATGCCCCCGGCGTGATGCTGAAAGTAAATAAATCTTCCACCCTGAACGACGAGGCAGCCATGAGGCGTGAAGTGGAAACGGCCCAGCATGTGCTGGCCTTGGGGCTTACCACCCCCCGCATGTATGAGATAGTGCGCGTGGGCGATTGCTTCGGCATGACCTTCGAGCGCATACAGGGCAAGAGGTCGCTGTCGCGTATCTGTGCCGACGAACCCTCGCGCATCGCAGAGGCAGCTGCACTGCTGGCCGCGGAAGGCAAGCAGCTCCATGCCACGCCCTGCGACACTGCCTTCTTTCCCAGCCGCAAGGAACTGGCGTTGAAGGCAATCGACACCGCCTGTTTCGTCTACGAAACCGACAAGCAGAAGATGAAGAGCTTCGTAGAGGGACTGTCCGACGAGACCACCTGCGTGCATGGCGACATGCAGATGGGCAACCTCATCGTCTCGGGCGAGGGAAAACCCTACTGGATTGACCTCGGTTGGTTTAGCTATGGCTCCCCCTTGTTCGACATTGGCCACCTGTATCTGCTCTGCAACGTCTATTCTCAGTTCCAGGGCCTGCGCGACATCACCCACATGACGCAGGAGCAGATGCTCGCCTTCTGGGATGCCTTCGCCACAGCCTACTCGGGCAGTGCCGACCATGCCGACTTCGATGCCCGCGCTGCCAAGTTCGCACCGCTCGACGAGTGTGTCCTTTCTTATCATATCCCTCGTCCCAGTGCCCACCAGATGTTCGCCCACGTGGTACATTCCTTCGTTGAAAAGTATTATTAGTCCTGTCAGAATAGTAGGCTATGGCCAATAAGCCCTTAGACACCCAACTCTTGGACCGTGCCATCGTGTTCGCGGTTCGCGCCCATGCCGGGACGGAGCGTCGCGGCAAGGGCTTCCCCTATATTGTTCACCCGATGGAGGCGGTGGAGATTGTTGCCACGATGACGAACGACCAGGAGCTGTTGGCCGCCGCCGCCCTGCACGATACCGTGGAGGACACCGACGTCACCACAGAGCAGATACGTGCAGAGTTCGGCGAGCGCATCGCCTCGCTGGTGGCCTCGGAGAGCGACGTCGTGATCGACGGCTCTTCCCTTGAGCAATCGTGGCACGCCCGCAAGCAGGCAGCCATCGACCGACTGGCCCGCGCCTCCCACGATGCCAAGATAGTGGCCATGGGCGACAAGCTCTCCAACATGCGGGCCATCGCACGCGACTATGCCCGGCAGGGCGATGAGCTATGGAAGCTCTTCCACGCCAAAGACCGCAAGGAACATGAATGGCACTACCGGGGACTGGCTGCTTCGCTACGCGAACTCCAGGACACCTTTGCCTATAAGGAATTTGAACAACTCATTAATCAGGTGTTTGAAAAGTGAATACTAACATTGAACTAGATCCGCATGGCGAGGAACTGCTCCAGCAGTACCGCAATCTTCGCCCTACACTCGTCTCATTGGCCGACAGAGCCTATGAACTGCTGTATCAGGCTCTGAAGGAGCAGGGCATCTACGTCACTGCCATAGAACATCGTGTGAAGACTGAGAAGTCGCTGGCACAGAAACTGGAGCTGAAAGGGGCGAAGTACAAGTCGATCTACGACATTACGGACCTCGTGGGTCTGCGTGTCATCACGTTCTATACCGACGATGTGGACAAGGTGGCTGTTGTTGCCAAAGACCTGTTCGATATCGACTGGAAGGAAAGTGTCGATAAGCGCAAACTGCACGAACTGGACGCCTTCGGCTATAACTCGCTGCATTATATTTGCAGGCTCAAAACCTCACAAAACCCCACTCTCCGTTTCGAACTGCAGATGCGTACGGCCTTGCAGCATGTTTGGTCGACCATTGAGCATGATACCGGCTACAAGGGCGTCGTGAAGATTCCACGCGAGTATAAGCGCCAGTTCAGCCGGCTGGCGGGGATGATGGAACTGTTGGACGACGAGTTCAGCCGTCTGCGGCTGGCACTCACTGACTACAGGCGTCAGACGCTCGCTCTGGTCAAAAGTGGGCATTTGGACGATGTGCCACTGTCGCGTGAATCCTTCCGCAACTACCTCGGCCTAAAGCCTTTCGACCGTCTGAACCGTAGGATTGCAGCCGTTAATCAGGCCGAAATCTTATCCGTTTCGATGATGTCCTATCTTCCTGTCCTTGAGTCGTTCGGGATGGAAACTCTTGGCGACGTGCAGAATTTCATCGACAAGAACAGTGACGATGCCTATCAGTTGGCACTCTCGCAGATTGCCGTCACCGAACTCGATATTTTGTCTTCCAACATAGCATTGCAGAATCTCTGTCTGGTCCATGTCCTAAAGAGCGGTGGTGGACGTGACGGACTGAAATCGCTCTATGACATTCTTAATGGCGAGCAGGACACCAATGAAATGCTGGCCGATTTCACGTTCAGTCAGGCCAAGACTCTGCCGTTTATGCAAAAGCTGTAAAAGTTGTAAGAAACTGTTTTTCTCAATTAATACGTATCATTTACAAAATTTAGAAATTGCAAATATCAAAAGATGAACAAGAATGAGAAATTTGTCATCACCATCAACCGCGAAGTAGGCAGTGGTGGACGTACCGTTGGCCGTAAGCTGGCTGAAAAGTTAGGGGTGAAGTATTACGACAAGGCGATTGTTGATGGTCTGACGCAGAAGTTCGGCCTTTCCATAGAGCGAATCGAGGAAATCAAGGCTCAGAAGAAGTCGTGGTGGAACGATTTCAACAACTATTACAAGACGCTGATCGATAGTGCGTGTCTGCCTATGGAGGCCGAGGTCAGACTCGACAATGCCTCTATGTTCGATACCGAGAAGCGTATCTTGCAGGAACTGGCCTCCCAGTCATCGTGCGTCTGTGCGGGTCGGACAGGCTTCATGGTGTTCCGTGAATGGCCCAACCACCTGAGCATTTTCATCCAGTCCTCCATGGAGCATCGCATCCGTCGCATTATGCAGCGGCAGAACGTCAGCGAGCAGGAGGCCCGCGACATCATTGCGAAGATGGATGCCAGCCGCGAGGTCTATATCCAGAAGTTTGAAAACACTTCCCGCTACGACACCCGCAACTACCAGCTCGTGCTGTCGATGGACGAGCTGAGTGAGGACGATGCCGTGGAGGTTATTATGAGGTTTATAGGTTGAATGTTCTTATCTGTCGAGGAAGGCATCATCGCCCATTGAGGGCATAGGCTCCTGTCGGTTTTCTGCTATGGCGATGATGGCTTTCTCGATGTTCTTTTATCTCTCACTTCTCACTTCTTGCCTCTTACCACTCGCCTCTTACGCGTCGATATTAGCATAGGTGGCGTTCTTCTCGATGAACTCGCGTCGCGGCTCCACGTCGTCGCCCATAAGCATGGAGAATATCTCGTCGGCATCGGCAGCATTCTCGATGGTGACCTGCTTTAGCAACCGGTTCTCTGGGTTCATCGTGGTTTCCCAGAGCTGCTCCGGGTTCATCTCTCCCAGACCTTTGTAGCGCTGTGTGTGAACGTTGCGCTCGTCGCCGGCAGCATACTTGTCGATAAATGCCTGTCGCTGCTGGTCGGTGTAGCAATATTCCGAATTCTTCTTATACGTACACTTGTAGAGAGGCGGGGTGGCAATGTAGAGGTGTCCGCCCTGAATCACCTGCGGCATGAAGCGGTAGAAGAGCGTCATGATGAGCGTGTCGATGTGAGAGCCGTCGACGTCGGCATCGGTCATGATGATAATCTTGTCGTAGCGCAGCTTGTCGATGTTGGCCTCCTTGGAGTCTTCGCCGTCCACGCCGAAGCGCACGCCAATCGACTGGATGATGTTCATCACCGACTCGGCTTCGAACACGCGGTGCCACTGTACCTTCTCCACGTTGAGGATCTTGCCGCGCAGGGGCAGGATGGCCTGGAAGTGGCGGTCGCGTCCCTGCTTGGCCGAACCGCCTGCGGAGTCACCCTCGACGAGGAAGATCTCGCAGGTCTTCGGGTCCTTGTTCGAGCAGTCGGCGAGCTTGCCGGGCAGACCGCCTCCGCTCATCGGGTTCTTGCGCTGCACGCTCTCACGGGCCTTGCGGGCAGCGATGCGGGCCGTGGCGGCAAGAATCACTTTCTCGCAGATGGTGTGGGCTTCCTTGGGATGCTCCTCCAGATAGTTGGTCATCGCCTCGCCCACGGCCTTCTGCACGGCACCGTTCACCTCGCTGTTGCCCAGCTTGGTCTTCGTCTGGCCCTCGAACTGAGGCTCTGCCACCTTCACGGAGATGATGGCGGTGAGGCCTTCGCGGAAGTCGTCCTGCGCCACCTCTATCTTCGCCTTCTCTATCTGCTTGCGCAGCTGGTCGTCCTCGTCGGCATATTTCTTCAGCGCACGGGCCAGGGCTATGCGGAAGCCCGTGAGGTGGGTACCGCCCTCGATGGTGTTGATATTGTTCACGTAGGAATGGATGTTCTCCGAGTAGTCGCTGTTGTAGAGCAGGGCCACCTCGATGGGTACGCCGTCCTTCTCCGTCTTCAGGCAGATGGGGTCGCCGATGATGGATGTGCGGTGGCGGTCGACGTAGCGCACGAACTCCTTCAGTCCCTCCTTGGCGTGGAACACCTCCGGCTCCCGCAGGTTGCCGCTCTCGTCGGGGCGAAGGTCGGTCAGGGTGATGGTGATGCCTGCGTTCAGATAGGCCAGCTCGCGCATGCGGCGGGCAATGATGTCGTATTTGTATTCGGTGGTGGTGAAGATGGTGCCGTCGGGCCAGAACTGCTGGCGCGTGCCGGTGAGCTGGGTGTCGCCCACAATCTTCACGTCGTAGAGGGGTTTGCCTTTCTCGTATTCCTGCTGGTAGATGTGACCGTTTCGGAACACCTGCGACATCATGTGTGTCGACAGGGCGTTCACGCAGCTTACGCCCACGCCGTGCAGACCGCCGGACACCTTGTAGCTGCCCTTGTCGAACTTACCGCCGGCGTGGAGCACGGTCATCACCACTTCCAGGGCGCTCTTGTGCATCTTCTCATGCTCGTCCACGGGGATGCCTCGGCCGTTGTCTTGCACGGTGATGCTGTTATCCTCATTGATGGTCACCTCGATGTGCGTGCAATAGCCCGCCATAGCCTCGTCGATAGAGTTGTCGACGGTTTCGTTGACAAGGTGATGCAGTCCTTTCTCGCTGATGTCGCCGATGTACATGGCAGGGCGTTTGCGCACGGCTTCCAGTCCTTCGAGCACCTGGATATTGCTCGCGGAATAGTTTTCTTGCCCGGTCTGACCGAGCTCCTGATTTATCTCTTCAGTCATATTGATTGGAATATTCAGAATAAATAGTGAATTAGACTGCAAAGTTACAAAAAAAACTGCGAAAAGCCGCAGTTTTTCACAAAGATTAGCGTTATAGGCACTCGCGGCATTTCTGCAGCGACTTGAGGAACCAGAGCAGGAAACCGATGTGCATCAGCAGGGGGCTGCTGGCGTAGACGGTCATGATGAAGGCCAGTTGCGCGCTGAGCAGCCAGAGCGTCTGCTTTGCGCCGACGGGCTGTTGCAGCTGACGGCTGTAGTAGCCTGCCAGCCATTCCACCGGGCGGAGCAGTACGTTCAGCAGTTGGTTCATCACGAGTGCGGAGTTCTCATTGCGGGTCTTGAGGGGCAGTTCGTTGTTCATTGTTTTTTGCGTTTTAAGTTTTACTTCTGATTTTTGCTGCAAAATAAAGGTTTTAGTGTGCACAAAAGGTTCACTTTTCGAACCAACTATGTTAAAAACGCAAGATTTTGACAAAGTTTAACTAAAAAACGCGGTATCCCGCCAGTAGCCTGCCCATTTCGTCCTTGCTGAGCAGCGGGTTGACGAACGCCAGTTTCAGCAGGTAGTCGAGACATTCCTTCACCTGGGGCCCCGGTCCGATGTCTTTCAGCTCCATGACGTCCTTGCCGGTGAGGGGCAGCCTGTAGCCGAACATGGCTGAGCCTTCCGCCTTCATCTCTTCCGTGCGGCGGAGGATGAGCTCCGCCTGTTGCGGCAGGCATTTGCCGGCGGCGTAGGCATTGTTGTCGGCATCGATGAGGAGCATGAGGTCGCGGAACCGCTGCTCCGTGGCGCAGCGATATTGCAGCTTGCGTAGCGACATGTCCTTCATGTGCTCGCAGTGGTCGCCCCATGGCTTGGTGGCCATGTGGTTTCTGATCAGGAACTGCACCTCGCTTATGCAGTCGTTGCTGTAGTGCAGCGGGCGCAGCAGTGCGTCTGTCATGTCCGCCCCAACCTGTTCGTGCCTGATGAAGTGGACCTTCCCCTTGTCCTCCGTCCGCGTACGGATTTTGCCGATGTCGTGGAGCAGGGCCGCCATGCGCAGTTCCAGCCGGTTGCTCTTCAGATGGTCTGTCACTGCCAGCGTGTGTTCCCATACCGTGCCGAAGTGATACTCGTTCTGCGTCATCCCGTAGGTCTCCTCCAGTTCGGGTATCACGTAGTGCATGGCTCCCGTTTTCCGGAGCAGCTTCATCGCCATGACCGGATGCTGGCAGGTGAGCATCTTGTCCAGTTCGTCCTTGATGCGCTCTTTCGTGATGATGGCCAGCCGGTGGGCGTTGCGCACCATGCCGTCGAAGGTTCCCTTCTCCACCTCCCAGCCGTAGCGGCTGGCAAAGCGTATGCAGCGCAGGATGCGCAGCGGGTCGTCATCGTAGGTCAGGTCGGGGGCGGCGGGTGTGCGTATGACGTGGTTCTTGATGTCGTCCACACCCTTGCCAGTGATGTCAACAATCTCGCCCGTCGAGACGTTGCAGTAGAGTGCGTTGATGGTGAGGTCGCGGCGCATACAGTCGTCCTCAATGCTGCCGAATGCCGTCTCCGGGTTGCGGCATGAGTGGTCGATGTATTTTTCCTTGCGGGTCTGGACGAACTCCAGTTCCACGTCGGGAAAGGCCTTCAGGTGGAGCATGGCCGTGCCGTAGTTTGGGTAGACCGTCACGCCTTTCGCCGTCAGCTTGTTGGCGCGCAGCCATTGGGCAAACCTCACACCGCCCGAGGGGAGCGACACGCACAGGTCGATGTCCTTTATCTCGCTGCCCATGAGCTCGTCGCGCACGCAGCCGCCCACGGTGTAGACGTGGCCTTCCCATTCCGTACCCTCTATGAGGTGGCGCAGGAAGTTCTTTATCTCTATGTATTGTTCTATCCTCATATCATTTAAAGTATTTCCCGATGTAGGGGAGGGAGGATAGCGGCATGTCGCGCTTCACGATGACGGTCAGGAAGAGGACGATGAGCAGCGTGTTCACGGCGAGCGAGGCCCACTGCGGCAGATGCGGCTGGCTGTAGTGCATGGCGGCAAAGAGGATGGCCGTTGCCAGTACGTAGACGAAGATGTCGCGTAGGGGATAGGCGATGGGGTGGACACGCTGCCCCACGACGTAGCTGGTGAGCATGGCCGTGCCGTAGCCTGCCACGCCGCCCCAGGCGCAGGCCTCATAGCCGTAGCGGGGCACGAAGATGATGTTCACGGCCAGCAGCACCACGCATCCTGCGGCGGCGAACACGACGCCCCAGATGGTCTTGCCGCTCTGCTTGTACCAGATGGACAGGTTGAAGTAGATGCCGTACATGATTTCCGCCGCCATGATGATGGGCACCACGAACAGGCCCTGCCAGTATTCGGGTTGGCGCAGGAAATACTTCAGCACGTCGAGCCATCCCACCACGCAGAGGAAGGCGAGCAGGGTGAAGATGACGTAGAACTTCATCGTCTGTGCCTGCGTCTCGTCGTTGTCCTTGTCGCGGGTCTTGCCGAGGATGAAAGGCTCGTAGGCATAGCGGAAGGCCTGCAGGATCATCGCCATGATCATGGCAATCTTCGCCACGGCCCCGTAGATGCTGAGCTGTTCCATCTGGTCGCTGCCCTCATAGATGAAGGGGAAGAGAATCTTGTCGGCCACCTGGTTGAGGATGCCCGCCGCGCCCATCAGCATCACGGGCCAAGCATAGCGCACCATAGGCCGCAGCAGCCTCAGGCTCACCCCGTGGCGCACGAGTGACAGCTCGCGCCATACGCACAGCAGCATGACCGCCGAGCAGACGAGGTTGATATAGAAGGCGTAGCCGGGGTCGGTGCCGTTGAACCCCTTATAATAAATAATGTTGAGCAGGATGCTCACCCCGATGTTGACCAGCTGGAGCGTGGCAAAGCGCCAGGCCTGTTTCTGCTGGCGCATGTAGGCGAAGGGCAGGGCGCGCACGGCGTCGATGCCCACTATGAGGGCCATCACCCAAATGTACTGCGGCGTGTCGGCATAGTGGAAGAACGCTGCCACTGGGTCGATGAACAGCAGCACGAAGACCACGAAGAGCGTGGCGAGCGAGCCTACGAAGATGAGTGCGGTAGAGAAAATCTTCTCCACAGGGTCTTCGCGCTTGCCGGCGAAATGGAACATGGTGGTCTCCATGCCGAAGGTGAGGACAATCATCAGCAGGGCCACCCACGAGTAGATGTTGGTGATGACGCCGTAGCCGCCGCTCTCTGCCGACATCTGCGCGGTGTAGAGGGGCACTAGCAGGTAGTTGAGGAACTTGCCCACGATGCTTGACATGCCGTAGACGGCAGAGTCCTTGAGGAGTGTTTTAAGGTTTGCCATAATGTCGGTTATGCGAAAAAGAAGTAGCAGATGGCAATGGCGGAGACGATGCCTGCCAGGTCGGCCAGCAGACCGCAGGCGACGGCATGGCGCGTATAGCGCACGCCCACCGAGCCGAAGTAGACGGCGAGCACGTAGAACGTGGTGTCGGTGCTGCCCTGGAAGATGCAGCTCAGACGGCCCACGAACGAGTCGGCACCGTAGGTCTGCATCGCGTCGACCATCATGCCCCGGGCGCCGCTGCCGCTGAGCGGCTTCATCAGGGCGGTGGGAAGGGCACCCACCCATTCCGTGTCAATGCCTGCTGCCGACACGGCTGTGCCTATGCCGCCAATGAGCGCATCCATCGCGCCGGAAGCGCGGAAAACGCCTATTCCGACGAGGATGGCCACCAGGTAGGGGATGATTCTCACTGCCGTCTCGAACCCGTCCTTCGCTCCTTCGATGAACGCGTCGTAGACATTGACTTTCTTCCGCACGCCTGCCGCGATGAAGCCCACGATGATGGTCATCAGCAGGATGTTGGCTGCGGTGGTGCTCACGCGGTTCATCATGTCGGGCGACAGCTGGCTGAAGCCCCAGATGATGCCTGCCACCAGGAGGCAGGCGGTGCCGAGCGTGAGCAGCATGGTGCGGTTGACGAGGTTGATGCGCTGGTAGAGCGAGGTGGCGATGATGCCCGCCAGCGTGGAGAAGAACGTGGCCAGCAGGATGGGGATGAACACGTCGGTGGGCTGTGCTGCTCCCTGCTGCGCACGGTAGACGAGGATGCTCACGGGGATGAGCGTCAGCCCGCTGGTGTTGAGCACGAGAAACATAATCATCGGGTTGGTGGCGGTGTCCTTTTTCGTGTTCAGCTCCTGAAGCTGCTCCATCGCCTTCAGCCCCAAGGGCGTGGCGGCATTGTCGAGCCCCAGCATGTTGGCCGCCACGTTCATGAAGATGCTGCCCGTGACGGGATGCCCCTTGGGGATGTCGGGGAAGAGCTTGACAAACACCGGGCTGAGCAGACGCGCCAGCGCGTTGACCAGTCCGCCCCGCTCGCCAATCTTCATGATGCCGAGCCAGAGCGAGAGAACGCCCGTCAGGCCGAGCGATATCTCAAAGGCGGTTTTCGACGACGCAAACGTTGAGTCCATCATTGCAGGGAACACGTCGAAGTCGCCCCAAAAGATGAGTCGCACCAGTGCCACGACGAATGCGACCAGGAAAAATGCTATCCAGATATAATTAAGTACCATAATTAGCATGCGAAGTTACGACAAAAAAAGCGAACGACAAAAAATATGGCAGAAAAAAGGTGCTTATCGGGAAAAAATACGTAACTTTGCACGCAATTAATATCAAATTAGGCGGCAGTTAATATCAAATTGTGCGACAATTGATATTGAATTAGACAACAATTAATATTCCATTATAAAAGGCAAAAATTTTATGGCACAATCGAAACTGGTCATCTATAACACGCTCACCCGGCAGAAAGAGCGTTTCGAGCCCATTCATGCTCCGCAGGTGGGCATGTACGTGTGCGGCCCCACCGTCTACGGCGATCCCCATCTGGGCCATGCCCGCCCTGCCATCACCTTCGACGTGGTGTTCCGCTATCTGCAGCACCTGGGTTATAAGGTGCGCTACGTGCGCAACATCACCGATGTGGGCCATCTGGAGCACGATGCCGACGAGGGCGAGGACAAGATAGCGAAGAAGGCCCGCGTGGAGCAGCTCGAACCGATGGAGGTGGCGCAGTACTACACCAACCGCTACCACCAGGCCATGGAGGCTCTGGGCTGTCTGCCCCCCTCGATAGAGCCGCATGCCACAGGGCACATCATCGAGCAGCAGCAGCTGGTGAAGGAGATTATGGACCACGGCTTCGCCTACGAGTCCAACGGCTCCGTCTACTTCGACATTGAGGCCTATAACAAGCAGCATAAGTACGGCATCCTCTCCGGACGGTCGCTGGAGAATATCAAGGACGCGAGCCGGGAGCTCGACGGCGTGGGCGAGAAGAAGAACCAGGCCGACTTCGCCCTGTGGAAGAAGGCGCAGCCAGAGCACATCATGCGATGGCCTTCGCCCTGGAGCGACGGCTTCCCCGGATGGCACTGCGAATGTACCGCCATGGGGCGAAAGTACCTGGGCGAGGAGTTCGACATCCACGGCGGAGGCATGGACCTGGTGTTCCCCCATCATGAGTGCGAGATTGCGCAGGCGGTGGCCTCGCAGGGCCATCAGATGGTGCGCTACTGGATGCATAACAACATGCTCACCATCGGCGGGCAGAAGATGGGAAAGAGCCTGGGCAACTTCATCACCCTGGAGCAGTTCTTCAAGGGCGACCACCCGATGCTCACCAAGGCATACGCTCCCATGGTCATAAGATTCTTCATCCTCTCCGCCCACTACCGCGGAACGGTGGACTTCAGCGACGAGGCACTCCAGGCCGCAGAGAAGGGATTGGAGAAACTGATGAACGGACTGGCCGACCTGGATAGGATCTCGGAGCTCTCGGAGAACTCGGAGCTCTCTGAGAACTCGGAGTCCTCGGAGTCCTCGGAGAACTCGGAGAACTCGAAGAGCTCGGAGTCCTCGGAGCTCTCCGAGAAAATCACCTCCCTGCGGGAGCGGTGCTACGACGCAATGAACGACGACTTCGCCACGCCACAGGTCATCAGCCTCCTCTTCGAGGCTTGCTCTATGGTGAACAAGCTCATCGACCACAAGGTCTCCATCTGCCCTGACAGCCTGAAGGAGCTGAAGGAGACGATGCACCTCTTTGCAGAGGACATCTTAGGACTCCGCGTTCAGCACTCCGCCTCCAATGCCCGGCGCGAAGAGGCCTTCGGACATGTCGTCGACATGGTGCTGGAGCTGCGAGCCAAGGCTAAGGCCAATAAGGACTGGGCCACGAGCGACCAGATACGCGACCGCCTCGCTGCCGAGGGCTTCGAGGTGAAGGACACCAAGGACGGCGCTACGTGGCGGCTTAACAAGTGAATTTTTTTTCAAAACTGCTGAATGGAAGAAAAAGAAAAGGACGATAATGAGTTGGTGAGGCGGATAGCCGAACAGAAGTACGAGTTCGGCTTCACCACCGACGTTCACACCGAAATCATACCCGTGGGCCTCAATGAGGACGTGGTGAGGCTCATCTCTCAGAAGAAGGGCGAGCCCCAGTGGATGCTCGACTTCCGCCTGCGGGCCTACAACTACTGGAAGGACCAGCAGGAACCCGCCTGGGGCCATGTCCACGTGCCGGAGATTGACTATCAGGCCATCAGCTACTATGCCGACCCCACCGCCAAAAAGCCCTCCGCCGCCAACCCCTCCATCGACCCTGCGCTGGAGAAGACCTTCGACAAGCTGGGCATTCCCCTCGAAGAGCGACTGGCCCTGAGCGGCAACACCGCCGTCGATGCCATCATGGACTCCGTGTCGGTGAAGACCACGTTCAAGGCGCAGCTGGCCGAGAAGGGTGTCATCTTCTGCAGCATCGGTGAGGCCGTGAAAGAGCATCCCGACCTGGTGAGGCAGTATCTCGGTTCGGTGGTACCCTATAAGGACAACTATTTCGCCGCCCTGAACTCGGCGGTGTTCTCCGACGGCTCCTTCGTCTATATTCCCAAGGGGGTGCGCTGCCCCATGGAACTGAGCAGCTACTTCCGCATCAACGCCCGTAACACGGGGCAGTTTGAGCGCACGCTCATCATTGCCGAGGACGATGCCTACGTGAGCTACTTAGAAGGCTGCACCGCTCCGATGCGCGACGAGAACCAGCTCCATGCCGCCATCGTGGAGATCGTGGTGAAGGACCGTGCCGAGGTGAAATACTCGACCGTGCAGAACTGGTACCCTGGCGACGAGCAGGGGCGTGGCGGTGTGCTCAACC
>Ga0310697_10001421_pt1 | contig 28124 bp, 22 predicted proteins | sample 172DNAGHGlowgp2_FD_203883 | JGI IMG/M metagenome (GOLD analysis project Ga0310697, IMG submission 203883) | Sheep rumen microbial communities from Palmerston North, Manawatu-Wanganui, New Zealand - 1728 DNA GHGlow gp2 (v2) (version 2) | ecosystem: Host-associated > Mammals > Digestive system >...
TAAACATGCTTAAATTCCGCCAGTCATCAATTCTTATGCAAGGCTGCGCCATTGTAAAAGCCCAGAAAGCATTTTTCGAAAAAGGCCCCGGAAATCTTGCCCCGCTCACAAGACGAAAAATTGCCCAAGAGCTTGGAATAAACGAATCTACAGTTTCACGCCTTACAGGACGCAATTCAAGCAGAGCTATTCAGACAGAATTTGGAACTTTTAAGGCAGATTATTTCTTTCCTTCAGCCCTTCGACAAAGCTCAGGGACCACAGCAGGCATCTCAGGGACCACAAATAACTCGCAGATTTCTTCCGAGGCTGTAAAAAACCGGCTCTATGAAATAATTCAGGAACATAGGGAAGAAAATCAGTCCCTTTCAGACGAAAAACTCACGCAGATTTTAAATAATCAGGGTATAAAAATCTCCCGCCGGACAGTAAACAAATATAGAAATCAGCTTGGACTTGAAAACTCCTACGCTGTCCATTCTTAAGGTTGCCCCGAACTCTAAAGTCTGTTATAATAAGAAGATAATCCGTGTTTGCGGTAATATAAAAAATGAGTTTTATAAACACAATTTCCGATTTTTTGGAATCTATTTTTAAACGTTCCTCTCCCGAAGTTCAGAAAAAGCAGCAGTTAAAAAAACTGGATGCCGAAATGCGCGAAGTTCATCCTGTTATTTACAAAAACGGAAATCTTCAGCCTAACTTTGCCGAAGCAATCTACAGTTTATATAAAAACACAAAGCTTCTTGATGATCTTTTTAGCCTTACAGTCAGTTCCAGTGATATTCAGCGCCAGCATCGTTTTGAAGCCCAGTTAATTCTTACAGGCTATTCACATGAGTATCAGGAAATAATTCAAAATCTTAGCTTTGATGCCCGTAAAGAAGAAATTATGAATGATCCTCAAAATGAGGACAGAATCTATATTCATCAGCGTACACAATGTGAAAAAGTTATAAAGGAACTTAATACAGAAAACTTCCGCCGCGTAGACAAGGATATTCTTTCTCTCCGCCAGCTTGTTGATTTTTGTCACATTATGTTTGTACCAATTCTGCAGGTATTCGACCTTAATTTTAAAGCAGGCGATTTTACCTATACCCCAACCTATTCCGAAATTCCAATTACAAAAGCAGTAAATCTTCTTGAAGACCTTTACTACCAGATTTCGGGAATGAAAATTACAACTTCTACTGCCGATCAGGTTATTGCCATTGCCCAGCTAAAAAAAGGCTCTGTGCTTTCTAACAGCGAAAGTGAGGTTTATCTTTCTTCTCTAAAGAAAATCAATTATATAATTTCAAAAATCCTGACTGTTGACCGCTTAAAAGCTTTGATTCGAATTGCCAAGCAGAATGTCATTTATGAACCAGAGGTTGCTGCTTACACAGGCTCTCCACGCCAGGAATTTGCAACAATCTTCCAGGAAAAATTCGACGCCGATGAGCAGAGAATTAAATCTGAACTTCAGGATGAACAGATTACAAGCGAAGTTTCGGAACTTTTCAAAAATAACGCGCTCGATACTTTATTTGGATACAACGCAGAATCAAATGTCATGCTGCAACCAACAATTACGCTGCAGTTCCAGTGGATTTTGCCTATGAGAATCCTTAAAACTTTCCTTCGCTTAAACCTTACAGAAGGAATTAAAGGACTTTTGAACGACCTTGTTATCGAAGGATTTTTCAATAATCCGGCCTATAAATCGGCATTTTCTACAGTAGTTTATGCGGCAATAAATGCTTCGTCAAAACTTCAGGAATTTGAAGATTCTTTTGGTAATGACCAGCGCAACTCTATTGCCGTAATGCAAAGCTATGTACAGGACAGCCACAAAGACAAGGATTTTTACCGTAAACTTGAAAAAATGGTTGTTACAACAAATAACGAAGCCCATCAGCTTTTGCAATCAACAACTTCGACACTTCACAGTCTTTATAAATATCTTGGTGAATTGCTGGCAGACTCTAAAAAACCTTCAAGCGAGATTATTTCTAACCTAAAAGTACTCATGATTTCGTCCAGAAACAAGGAAAATACAAATAATTTGGAAATTCAGTACCCGGATTGGAAAATATTTTTTGAAATTATGAAAAACTATGTTATTATTAATAGTGGAGATATTCAGTAAATGGATTTTGATGCCATCGTTGACAATATAAATTCTCACAACGAAAAGCAGCATCGTAAGCCTTTTGACCTTGCCAAAGATAAAGAAATTCTTGAGCAGTCAACCTATTACGAAAAGCGCATTTACGATCTGGAACAGCTTCTCGATATTGCAAAGTCCTTCTGTTCAACACTGGACTTCAGCAAGCTTCTGGAATCTATTGTCTATATTTGTATGGCACAAATGCATGTTCTTGGTGCAGAAATTTTTGTACGCGATGCAATCTCAAATAAAGTATTTAATCTCGAAACATCCAAGCCCGAAAAAGGTGAACGAAAATTCTCTATTCCTGTAAATTGTCCGGTAAGTTCTACTTTGCTTGATCTTAAACGCCCGGTTTCTTTAACAGAACTTAAAGAAATTACAAAAGACAGCAAGAATATTGCTAAACTCGAAAAGCTTTCTCCAACACTTATTGTACCTCTTATTGAAAAATCAAATCATCTTAGTGGTATTCTGATTTTACAGGAAAGAATTGCCATAGAAGAAGAAACAACCTATACCGAATATGAACAGAATATGATTATGTCAATTGCATCGCTGGCTACTGTTGCAATTAACAACGCATCTCTGCTCGAAATGTCTTCTACAGACATGATGACTCACCTGCGCTTAAAGTACTTCTTCTTTAATCAGCTTACAGAAGCAATAGACAAAGCCTACCAGACAGACGAAAACATTGCAGTCCTTATGTTCGATATCGACTTTTTCAAAAAGTTCAACGATACTTACGGACACGAATGCGGAGACTTTGTTCTGATTTCTGTTGCAAACATCATTAAATCAAGCCTGCGCGAAACAGATATTGCAAGCCGCTACGGTGGTGAAGAATTTACAGTTCTTCTGCGCAAGGGTAAAAAAGAAGAAGCAATGAAAGTTGCCGAAAGAATCCGCAAAAAGATAGAAGATTATGATTTTGTTTACAATGATCAGCATCTTCATGTAACAGTTTCCGGTGGTGTTTCGGTATTTGATAAAGAAAAGAATCCGGTTGAACTTCCAAATATTTTTGTAAATCAGGCAGACTCAGGACTTTATATGTCAAAGAATAATGGCCGAAACCAGGTAACCTTCTTTGATCCTGCTGTTCATAAGCTAAAAGACGAAAATGAATAATACTCCATTTTTCCGCCGTCCCTTCAGATATGCCTATTATCACGCAACAGCATATTTAATTCTCATAAACGCCATTGTTTACTTTTTATGCTCTTTTTTCCCAAATCTTTTGTACTATTTATCGCTCAATATTGTTTATATAATCAGAAATAAGATGCTCTGGCAGTTCGTAACATATATGTTTGTGCACGCAAATATCAGACACCTTTTGTTAAACATGCTGGGACTCTTTTTCTTTGGACTGGGTGTAGAAAGAGCAATTGGTTCTAAAGAATTCCTGCTGTTTTATTTTACAACAGGCATTCTTAGCGCAGTTCTTTCATTTATCCTTTATTACTTCTCGGGAAACTACCGGGTATTATTATTAGGTGCAAGCGGTGCAGTTTATGCGGTGCTTTTTGCATATGCTGTATGTTATCCACGCTCAATAATCTATTTGTGGTGGGTAATTCCTGTTCCGGCTCCTATAATGGTATTTATTTTTGCGCTTATTGAAGTAGTAAGCGGCTTCTTTAGTTCTTCAAACGTTGCACATTTTACGCATTTGTTTGGATTTCTTGTTGCCCTGCTTTACTTTTTAATAAGAATGGGAGTAAATCCGTTAAAAATATGGAAAGATACTTACAAAAATTAAAGATTTTTCTGGTTTTTACTCTGATATTTGCAGGAAGCACAATTTTTTCGGACGCGAATAGGCTTTTTGCACAAACTCCCTCAATAATCCGTCATATAAGATTTCCTATCTGGGCCGAAGTAGACGCTTATCCCGGGACCCAGGCTGCGGCTGCCGATGTTGATGCAGAGGAATTTAGTTATCCAATTGCCAGAATCAAGGAAACTGTACCTTTTTTAATAGAAGGCCTTGTTTACGGCTGGAATTTTACCTATGTTCCGTCTGATAAAACACGAGGAGTAGAGGAATATTTTGAAATTGAACCTGTTCAAAAGCTTGCCGACGGACAAAAAAACGATGGAGGTACAATAGAATATTCATCTGTCTGGATAGAAAACAACCGTTTTAACTGCTGGGTTGACTATACAAGGACAGATCATCAGGTTCAAACCTATAATCTTTGGGCTTCTATACAAAATCCTACCATTCAGGGCAGGGGTTATGGAGATTTAACCAAAGGTTTTGAAGGAATTAAGGAAGCCGCAGTAGATTCTGTAAAAAATGCAGTACGAAATTATTACAGAAATCTTATAAAAAACAAGCCTAAACAAATAACTGGCGCTGTGCTGCTTAGAAAAACTCCGCTTTTAGGAATAGATTCAGGACGCTATGTAATAAATCTTGATTTTTTTCTAGAATGCGGTACAATAGAAGAGTACACGCAGTTTTGACAATTTCAGGAGGATACAAATATGAAGAAGATTTTTTTACTTACAGCTGCAATGCTTTTTAGCGCATGTCTCTTTGCACAGGGTGTAACAGGACGCGGTGCATCAGAAGACATTACAGATGCAGAAACCTTCGAAGCAGAAAAAACAAAAACAGAAATAATCATACCAAAGGATTTCCATTCAACAGATACTTCTGCAAGTGTTAAAATTGAATATTCTCCAATGTATGATGAAGTTCGCATTTATTATGAAACCATGTATGTTACTTATGACCGTGGTGAAGCAATGAATGCCGTTCTTGAATGTCTTGATGACTTTAGAGTTGAACATAAATACAATGTTTACCGCTATCTTAAAGATGATAAAGAAAAATTCTTTAAAGATGACCGCGGACGTCGTAAGGCCCAGTACAATTCATATGTAAAATTTTACCGCTAAAGGTATTCTTCTTTTATCTAAAATATAGTACAATAAAAGCCGGTGTGAAAGATTTTCGCATCGGCTTATTTTTTTGTTCGCGGTCCCTGTGGTTCCTGAGCTTGTCGAAGGAGTCGAAGGGCCCCATTAGGATATCAAAATGGACATCAAAAACCTTATTAAAAACCTGCATCCGCTCGAAATTAAAGTTTTGTTAAAGTATTCGGGACAGGATGAACTTACTTCAGAAAAATTACAGAAGGAGCTGGACTACAAGGAAGGTCATGCAAACCAGGCCTTTTCTTGGCTCTGCGGCAAGGAGTTGCTTAAAGAAATCCGCCGTACTCCTCACACATATTTTGAAATTACAGACTATGGCCGCGCAATGGCAAAAACAGGCACTGTAGAAGAGCGCATGGTTGCTTTCTTAAAGGCAGACGGAGCCCACACAATGCCCGAAATTGCAGCAGGCATTGGTCTTGAACAGAAGGACGTTGGTTCTGCCTTTGGTCCACTTGTAAAAGAAGGCGTGCTCAAGATGAATGCAGAAAAGAAGGTTGAATATACCGGTGCTGCATTGCCAGAACGCATTACTTTGACCAGCGGACTCATTAAAAAGGCCTGCGAGGCAGAAAACGGCTTACTCAACAAGGATGACCTTACCGGCGCCGAAATTGAAGCCATGAACGGTCTTGCTAAAAAGCGTGGTGCTGCAGACGCTCCATTCAAGATGATTGAACGAGAAACTGTATTCTATAAGCTTCAGAGCGGTTTTGAAGCAGTACGTGACGCCCTTAAGTCTGCCGGTGTAACTGGTAACGAAATTGGAGAAATTACTCCAAAAATGCTCGCAAGTGGCGAATGGAAAAACGGAACCTTCCGTGGTTACAACATTGCAGTTCCTCCGGCACGTATTATTCCAGGACGCACAAACCCTTATGTTCAGTTCCTTGAGAGTGTAAAAGACAAGCTTTGTTCTCTTGGTTTCCAGGAGTTTGACGGACCGCTTGTAGAAACTGAATTCTGGAACGGTGATGCATTGTTCATGCCTCAGTTCCATGCTGCCCGCGATATTCATGACGTATACCGCATTAAAAATCCTACTCATGCAAAATTTATTGAAGAACCATATTTGAGCAACGTAAAGGCTGCCCACGAAACCGGTGGAAACACAGGAAGCCGTGGCTGGAACTACACCTTTGATAACGAGTTCACACGCCGCCTTATTTTGCGCTCACAGGGAACAGTTCTTTCTGCACATCAGCTGCATAAGGCCGAAGTTCCCGGTAAATACTTTGGTATTGCCCGCTGTTTCCGCTACGACAAGGTAGATGCAACCCACCTTTCTGACTTTTACCAGACAGAAGGTATTATTGCAGGAAACGACGTAACCCTCCGCGACCTTTTGGGTATGCTCAAGATGTTTGCAACAGAAATTGCCGGTGCCGAAGAAGTAAAATATGTTCCTGGCTACTTCCCGTTTACAGAGCCTAGTATCGAAGTTCATATTAAACACCCTGTTCTTGGCTGGTTTGAACTTGGTGGTTCAGGTATTTTCCGTCCTGAAGTTACCCGCGCCATGGGTCTTGACTGTCCTGTTCTTGCCTGGGGTATTGGTATTGACCGTATGGCCCTTATGGCACTTGGTTTGAATGACTTGAGAGAGCTTTTCTGCGAAGACATTGAAAAAGTAAGACTTAGAAAGGCAAAGTTCTAATTATCCCATTCTTTTGAACGTTCTACAGCCCGCTGCCATTGAGTGTAGCGGGTTTTTCTTTCTTCGGCGTCCATGTTCGGTTCAAAAATGGCGTTGATTTTCCAGACTTTTTTGATTTCGTCTTTGGAGCTCCAGTAGCCTGTGGCAAGTCCTGCAAGGAAGGCGGCACCTGTAACGGTTGTTTCTGTATTTTCGGGGCGGTAAACTGCTGTGTTCAAAATATCGGCCTGGAACTGCATCATAAGATTACTTACACAGGCTCCTCCATCAACCTTTAGGCTCCTGATTTCTATTCCGGAATCTTCTTTCATACAGTCAAGCTCGTCTTTTACCTGAAAGGCAATTGCTTCAAGTGCTGCTCTACAGATATGGGCTTTATTTACACCGCGTGTAAGGCCTACAATTGTTCCGCGGGCGTAGGAATCCCAGTAAGGGGCGCCAAGACCCGTAAAGGCAGGCACAATTATTACACCATCAGAATCAGGAACTGTGGCTGCAAGAACATTTACATCGTTTGCAGTATTAATAATACCAAGCTGGTCGCGAAGCCATTTTATAAGGGCACCACCAATAAAAACGCTTCCTTCAAGGGCATATTCTATTTTACCGTTCAAGCCAAGGGCAATTGTTGTAAGCAGCTTGTGTTTTGACTCTACAGGCTTGTCTCCTGTATTCATAAGCATAAAACATCCGGTTCCGTAGGTTGATTTTACGTCTCCTTTGTTAAAGCAGGCCTGGCCAAAAAGAGCTGCCTGCTGGTCTCCAATCATCGAAGCAATTGGAGCTTCAAAACCGCAGATAGATTTGTCGGTGGTGGCATAAATTGCACTGGAATCTTTTACTTGGGGTAAAATGCAGCGAGGGATATCTAAAAGGTCCAGGAGCTCTTCATCCCATTCCAAAGTATGAATATTAAAAAGCATTGTGCGACTTGCGTTTGTATAGTCTGTTACATGAGCTTTACGACCGCTCAAACGCCAGGTAAGCCAGGTATCTACTGTTCCTGCAAGAATCTCGCCTTTTTCTGCACGTGCACGAACGCCCGGAACATTATCTAAAATCCATTTGATTTTTGTACCGCTAAAATATGCATCAGGAAGAAGGCCTGTTTTTGCCTGAATCATATCATCTTTTCCATCGGCAATAAGCTTGTCGGCCATGTCTGCGGTACGGCGGCACTGCCAGACAATTGCGTTGTAAACAGGTTTTCCTGTGTTTTTATCCCACAAAATTACTGTTTCGCGCTGGTTTGTAATGCCAACAGCTTCTATCTGCTCCGGTAAAAGGTCTGCCTTCATAACGGCTTCTTTCATTACAGAAAGCTGGCTTATAAAAATATCTTCGGGATTATGCTCTACCCAACCCGGCTTTGGAAAATACTGCTGAAATTCGCGTTGTGCAACTGCAATTTTTTCTACGTTTTTGTTGAAGACAACTGCGCGGCTGGAGGTTGTGCCCTGGTCTAAGGCAAGGATATATTTATTCATTTTACGCTCCTTTTTGAAATAGATTCCCAGGTCAAGCCCGACAATCTTATTACTGTACCAGTCCGTTTATTGCCGGTTCAATAGCTTTACGAATTTCGGACAAATCTTTTACTTCGAGAACAGCAATTCTAAAAATTGATGACTCTACAAGAATGTAAATCAATTCAACAACAGAATGTACATTCAAATCTTTTTTGAATTCACCGGATTTTATTCCGCGGATAATTACTGTGCTCAAAAGGTGGCGCAGGCGGATTATTCTGCGATGAATTTTTTCCTGAGGATTTTCATTTGTCTTTTTAAGTCCAATTAAATATGAATGAAGTACATTAAAAAGCTTAAGGTTCTGTTCGCAGTAATCAATAATGAGCATTGCCATTTTGTAAAGTGCATCATGGGCGCTAAGACTTTCATCATCAATTATTGCATTAAGATCAAGCTCCATTGCAATAAGAATCTGCTTAAGGCTGCCTACGAAAATTTCTTTTTTGTTGTCAAAATAAATATAAAGGGTTGTACGGGTTATTCCGCAGCTATCTGCAATTTTCTGAAAGGTTGTATCCTCGTAACCTTCTGTTGCAAAAACATCAAGCGAGCGTTCCAGAATATCATGTCTACGTTTGTCATGTTCTACTACAATTGCCATATACTCTCCATGTCATTGTCGGGTTTGACCCGCAAGTTTTCGCAAAGCGAAAATCTTGGTAAGTGGGCTATGCCCACGTCACAATCTCTTATATATATAAAGTCTTGTATCCAAATTTCCGGCCTTCAAGGCTTTTATACTTCCTGTCTTGTGGCCAAAATTTTCCATAAAGCCTTCGTGCGAAGTAATAATACCCAAGTCCCAGCCTGGAAAATCCTCCCAAAGGCTACCCATTTTTTTATAAAGCTGAGAGGCCTGCTCTTCATCTCCAAGGCGTTCACCATAAGGAGGATTACATAAAAGAAGGCCATTTTCATAAGGTGCTTCAAGGTCTGCAAAATCACTTTGAATAAAATCCGGGCGTGGAATATGAGCACTGATACCAATAGACTTTAGGGCCCGACCTGCCATTACACAGGCATACTCTGCATTCTTTTTGGCACGGTCTACTGCCTGGGCATCAATGTCGCTGCCGGTAATTCTAACTTCTACATCTGTACGAATAGCCTGAGCTTCTTCTTCACGAATTGCGGCTGCCCTGTCTGCATTATAAAAGGGAAGATTTTCTATGGCAAAACGTCGGCCAAAGCCTGGGGCAACATTAAAAGCATAAAGAGTTGCTTCTATTGCAATTGTGCCCGAACCGCAGAAAGGATCATGCAAAGGAGTTTTTCGTCTCCACATCATTTCCTGAAGCAAGGTTGCAGCAAGAGTTTCGCGCAAAGGAGCAATTCCTCCATCGGTGCGGTAACCACGCTTATGAAGTGGCAGCCCCGAAAGATCCAGCAAAATTAAAACTGTGTTTTCGTCTACATAAACACGAATATCACTCTGCTCGCCTGTTTCGGGCATTGACGTCATGTGCCAGACATCGCCGCATTTTGAATATATTGCTTTGTGAACCATGCCCTGAATGGAATGCTCTGAATTAAGCTTTGATTTATATGTTCGAACTTTATCTACAACAATGCGCGAATCTTTTTTAAGATAATCCTGCCAGGCAATAGCATAAGCTCCGTCATAAAGCTCATCAAAATTATAGGCATTGTATTTTGCAAGCTGCAGGTAAAGGCGGTCGGCAGTGCGCAGACAAAGATTTGCACGAAAGAGAGCATCGTCGTCGCCAAAAAAACTTACCCTGCCCGGCGCATTTGATTCAAGCTTATAACCAAGATGTTTAATTTCATTACCGAGGATTTTTTCTGCACCAAGGGCACAAAGGGCGACCAGTGTATTCATCAAACTTATAATTCCTTTTAGTTTTCGTTATCGCTAATTGTAGAATAATCGTTTCCGTCTTCACCATGTTCCGGATCCAATCTGATCATGCCTTCTCTGGCATTTCTTATAGTTACAGGGGTAAGATTTGTCCATGAAATTTGCTTTACAATAGTATCATCCTTTTTGTTAGCTTCGGTGTACTGACCTACAATTCCCAAAAGCTTAATATCTTTATGTAAGAACGATTCCGGTAAAAGAGCTTTAAGAGCTACATTTTTTGTATCAGCAATCTTGAAAACCTGAATAACCTCTCCTGTCTGAAAAACAAGGGCAGGACTATATGAAGCAATATTAGGAATTTGTGGAGTTGTACTGTCTGGAGGAGTAAAATCGTTTCCGTCAGGAAGAGTCAATATCATTGTCTGTTCATCATAATTATATTTTAAATCACCAACAGTATATGCAAGCTGATTTCTATTTGTTGCACCGCCAGACTGAAGTTTTACAACAGCTGTCCATTCTGTTCTATTTCGTACTCCATTTTCATCTGTAAAGCGAACAAAATATCTATACTCACCTTCTGCCAGAACACAATAATCTTCGTAATGAAAAGTCTGATTTTCTGTAGTATCCGGGCCCTTTGGAAACAAAACAGCAACTCTTTCAATTTCCTGATTTGCAAGATTCTGAACACCACGAGTATTCTGACGATAAATGGTTATACTTTCTGTATTATTGCTGATATACGATCCTACAATCTGGAAATATCCGGGGAAAGTATTTATATCCGGTCTATCAAGATATTTTGAATCTGTAAGATTAAAATCACATCCGCACATTAAAATAATAGTAAAAAAAGCGCAGAATAAAAGAGAAATCTTTGTTTTTTTCATAAGACACCTCAAGTTATAGTTATCTTTTCTTATTATCGGCAGAATTTGTCTTTTTCTTTGATATAAAATACAAAGTAAGGGCTACAGCAATTCCACCCAAAGTCATGAGGAAACACAATATCTGGCCTGTAGAGAAATTTGTGAGAGAAGCATTTTCGTAGATATTTGCAGATTTATCTCCCAAAATAAAACCAAGTTCTTCATCAGGCTCGCGGAAATATTCAATGAAAAAGCGGAAAACTCCATAACCTGCTGTGTAAATACAAGCAAGCATTCCATCGAACTTTTTGTGTTTACGACAGAACCAGATTATTGTCCAGAGAACTATTCCTTCAAAAAATGCTTCGTAGAGCTGACTCGGATGGCGGGGCAAGTTTACAATTCTTGAAGAAGAAATATCCATGCCGATTTTTGCTGCAAAATTCTGAACCCATTCCAACGAAGCAGAAAATCCGTCTGCGGCAGGAAAAACCATTCCCCAAGGCATTGTTGTTACACGTCCAAATAATTCTCCGTTTAAAAAGTTACCAAGACGTCCAAAGGTATAGCCCAAAGGAATACAGCAAACCATTGCATCAATCCAGCGGGCAATGGGCTGTTTGTGGATTTTGCACCAGACAATCATTCCAATAAGTCCGCCAATGAATCCGCCGTGGTAGGACATTCCTGCAAAACCTGTATATGTTCCATTTTCGTCAAAAGGCCAGAATATGAGCCAGGGTTTGTGTAAATAATATCCCGATCTGTTGTAGATGAGGGTTGAACCAATTCTTGCACCAAGAAGTAAAAACAAAATGCCTGTGCCCAGAAAGCTTAACAAATCGTCTTCGGTGATTTTGTATTGTTTGCCCAAAGTATTCTGTCCGTCGAGCATGCCTTCTTTTGCAATTTTTTTAAGCAGATAGTATGCAGTGCCAAAGGCAAAAACATACATGAGCCCGTACCATCTCAAAAGACCAAGAAATTTTACTCCCGGAAAAATCTGCGGGTGAATCCATGAAGGATAGTTGATATATAAAAACATTTTGACCTCTAAATCTTAAATCCCTGTTGTGCAGCTTTAATAAGCTTTGACTTAAGCAGTTGATTTTCTTTTTTCAACTGAATTAAATCAAACTGCTGGGTTTTAATCATTTCTGCAAGTTCGCCGATTGTAAGCTCTCCGCCACCAACTAAATCTTCTATGCCCGAAAGCTTAAAGTCATAGTCGCTGTTTGCTTCTTCTTCTGCATTAATAAATGTATCTGAGTTGAAGTTTTCCGGATCAAAGTCTCCGTCAAAAAAGCGGGGTGGAGTTTCAATTACTTTGTCTGCAATTCTGTAAATTGCCTGACCAAGAACAGACTGAGGTTTATAAACAACAAGCGGTAGCTGAGAAGAAAGTGCCTTATCCTGCAGCATATCCCGGTACATAAGCCCAAGAAAATCAATATCAAGTCCAAGGTACTGATTACAGCTTGTTTTAATTCGCTGAGCTTTGTTAGCGTCCGCAGGATTTTCAATCATGTTCATTACAAGGCGTGGACGGAACTGCTGCATTCTGTTTATAAAAAGCTGGGTTGTCTGAGGATCTGCTTTTCCAAGAGCCTGAACAAGCTGTGGAATATAAAGCTTCTGCATGCTGGCCGAATCTTTTTTAAGGTTATCCAGCAGCTCGCGGCCAGGAGTATTCTTTTTAAAGGTTGTATAAAGCAGGCGGAAAACCGCATTTTTAAGGAAGAGATATCCATTTAAAGTTGCTGTAACTGCAGGAGCCGAAACAACAATTCCCTGTGGCGAAAGCAGGAACATATCAAGAATAAACTGATGTGTACCGGCGCCAAGATCAAGAATAAGATAATCGGTATCGATATTTTTTAAGTTGCGGATAAGCTTGATTTTTTGAGTATGCTTGAGAGAAGTTAAATCCGGAATCTGACTGTCGCCGGCAACAAAGCTTACATTCTGATAATCAGTAGGCTGAATGATATCCTTGAACATAGTTTTTTCTGTAAACCATGAACCAAGACTTGCAGCACCCGGATGCTGACCTATTACAAGATGAAGATTTGACGCGCCAAGGTCAAGGTCTACAAGAACGACTCTTTTTCCCTGCTGTCCCAGTGCGATAGCTAAATTGGCAGAAAGGAGGCTTTTTCCAACACCACCCTTTCCACTTGCAATTGGAATAATCTGTGCCATAAATAAATTATATCATATATTCTGCTTATTGTACAAATAAGAGATTTATATTTTAATATAATATGTCATTATCATTTTAATGCAAAATGTCATTATCGGGCTTGACCCGATAATCTCTTGGAGTATCTATGAAAAAGTTTAAATCCCTTATTGCGGTGGCTTTTGCCTTAACCCTGTTGTTTACTGGATGTGCATCTTCGAATAACAAATCTAAAGACGCCCCTCTCCAGCAAAATCCCGATATTTTATCAGGCCAGCTCGAAAACGGAATGAGCTATTTTATTTTGCAAAATGCAAATCCTTTAAATAGAATTTCCCTTAGACTTGCCGTAAAAGTTGGTTCCATTGCCGAAGCCGATAATGAAAGCGGTGTAGCTCATCTTATTGAACACATGTGCTTTAACGGAACAGAGCATTTTGAAAAAAATTCTCTTATAGATTATGCAGAATCTATTGGTATGGACTTTGGTGCCGAAGTTAATGCCTACACAAGCTTTGAAGAAACAGTTTATAAGCTTGAAGTTCCTGCAGACAAGCCAGATTATCTTGAACAGGCAATGCTCATTTTTCATGACTGGGCAAGTGCCGTTACCTTTGACCCGGAAGAACTTGAAAAGGAAAGAGGCGTTGTTCTTGAAGAATGGCGCGGTAGCCTTGGGTTAAACGGACGACTTGTAGATGCAGTTTTACCTTTTGAACTTAAGGATTCTCCTTTTGTAGACAGACTCCCTATTGGAAAACCTGAAGTAATCCAGAATATCAGCCGAGATGAAGTTGTAAACTTTTATAAAAAATGGTACCAGCCTCATAACATGGCAGTAATTGTTTCGGGTGTTGTAGATCCAAAGGTTGCAGAATGGCTCATTAAAAATGCCATGGGAAGTATTCCTGCTGCCCAGGAAAAACATGTTCTTGCCAAAGGAAAAGTTCCTGTACAAACCCAAAAAGATCTTCTTGTTTTTGCAGACCCGGAACTGACCTTTACCCAGGTTCAAATTATTTCTCAGGATGAAGATAATAAACCTTGCCAGACTCAGGGAGATTTGCGCCGTACCTATCTTACAAATCTTGTAAACAACATCTTCAATTCAAGACTTTATGAGATTACATCAACCCCTGAAGCTCCATGGCTTGCTGCAAATGCAGTTCGTTATAACGAAACAAATACTACAGCTTTCAACGGTTATTATTTTGTTCCAAAAGAAGGTTATTTTTCTCAGGCCTTCCAGACAATGCTAGATGAAACAGACAGACTTCTGCTTCATGGAATTACAGAATCGGAATTCTCCCGTGCAAAAGAATCTTTGCTTACAACCGAAAATCAGTGGTACGAACAAAGCCCTGCAATTACTTCTGCAGAAAGACTTGATAACCTTTGCCACTACTTTCTTAACGGAGACATTGTTCTTTCTGATGACGATTATATAGACATTGCCCGCTCCATCATAAACTCAATTACACTTGACGAAGTTAATGCAAGGGCAAGTGATCTTTTTGAAGGCCGCGGAACTTTATGTATGATTTATACACCAGAGTCTTCTGCAGACCAGCTTCCTTCAAAAGATGATTTCATTTCTTTCTGGGAAAATTACAAGAGCGAAGCAGAATTAAATGCTTACCAGGACAATGCTGTGGAAGGAGACCTTATGGCTCGTCCTGCTAAAAAAGCTGCGGTAGTTTCAACTAACAAAATCGAAGCTTTAAAAGCAACTGAATATGAACTTGAAAACGGAGCCAGAATCATTATCCGCAAAAATGAACTTGATAAGGGCCGCATTGTTATTTCGGGTTTAAGTAACGGTGGTGCTTCGCTTGTTGATGACAGTGAATATCCTTCTTGTATAATCAGTCCTCTTTACGCTTTTTATTCAGGAATTGCCGGAATGGATGTAAGTCAGTTCCAGAAATACACTTCTACAAAAGCACTTGGTTTTGATATTGCTATTAATGACACCGATGAACGCATTGCCGGTAACTCAACTCCAGACAATTTTGAAGATCTTCTTCAAATTATAAACAAGTTTATGACAGAACCTCAGTTCACAGAACAGGGCTGGAGCTTTATTATGTACAACATGCAGCAGCGCGCTCTTGCATACAATGTTCAGCCTTCTGATGTTCTTATTTCAAAAGCGCGGGAACTTCTTTATGGAAAATCAATCCGCCACACAGCAATCAATCAGGAGTTTGTTGATATGCTTGATGCCGCAAAAGCAGAAAGAATTTTCAAAGAACGTTTTGGTAATGTTTCTGATTTTTCTTTTGTAATAAGCGGAGATGTTGATGAAGAAAAGGTTCTTGAATTGTGCCAGTACTACATTGGAACAATTCCTGTAGAAAAACCTTTGCACGAAGAAGCCCGTCACGAAAAGTATAAGAAAATTACCGGCATTACAAATGAAGTTGTAAGAAAAGGCAAAGAAGACAAGGGTCTTGTTCTTATCTGCTTTGGAGGAAATCTTCCACCGGCTAGCGATGTTTACGAAACTTATAAAGATAATCAGCTAATGAATGAGCTTAAGTCTTTAATAGACATTAAACTGCGCGAAATTATCCGTGAAGATAAAAGCGGTACTTACGGTGTTGGTGTATATGGCGGTATAAACGGATATCCTGAACGCAATTATCAGATACAAATTGAGTTTGGTTGTGAACCTGCCCGCGAAGAAGAACTTGTTGCCGAAGTCATTGCTGCCTTAAATAAAATTAAAGCCGAGGCTGCTGCACAAAGCGATATTGATAAACTTCGTGAAACTTATCGCCGAACTTTTGAAGCAAACCAGAACAATTCTAACTGGTGGGTTGAGCAACTGGCTGCAATTCTTGTATTCAAGTATAAGCCTACCGAAGCTGCCTACGACGACACCTTTGGCATTAAATACATAACTTCAGATTTGCTTAAAGATCAGGCAAACCGCTTCCTTGATACAAAGAATTACATCTGCGTTTCGCTCAAACCGGAAGAATAATTTCTAAAAGGATTATTATGGATTATCTGGCTATAGGATTTTTTTCACTAGTTATTATTGCTCTTCTTGCAGGCCTGCTTGCCGTCTGGTCAAACAATAAAAAACGGCAGACTGCCCGCGCAGGTAAGCAATCGAATATGCAGCCGGTAAAATGTCCTGTATGCCAGAGTGAACTTTTTGTGGGCGAACAGCTTATTTCTAAAGTGTATCGCCCTATGAAAGTTCCAGACCAGCTCATGACAATTCAAGGCTGTCCGCATTGCTATCCTAAATGTGAGCCCGGAGTTGCCAGAATTTGCCCTGTTTGCCACAAAGCAATTGCTCCAGACCAAGCATTAACCGCCCGCCTTTTTAATAAAGCAGTTGGCAAAAAACACGTACACATAATCGGTTGTTCTAACTGCCACAAACCACGCGCAGATTAAGCTTTTTATACAATATTTTCACCATTATTTTATAGTTTCATTCTGTTTTTAAATTTTAAAAATGCTATTATGTCATATACTTTATAATCTACGTGAGGTAACTATGAAAAGATTTAACGGCTTTATGCATGGCGTAAACTTAGGCGGATGGTTTAGTCAGTGCGATTATTCCGAAGACCGCTACAACAATTTTATAAAAGAAAATGACATTAAAACAATAAGCGAATGGGGACTTGATCACGTTCGTCTTCCTGTTGATTATAATTTGTTCCAGACTGCAGACGAAAAGTGGATTGAAGCTGGCTTTGCAAGAATCACAAAGGCCCTTGAATGGTGTAAAAAATACAATCTTAATATGATTCTTGATTTACACAAAACAGCAGGCTTTAGCTTTGATAAGCACGAAATGGAAACAGGATTTTTTGACAGCCCTAAGTACCAGGAAAGATTTTATAAAATCTGGGAAGAACTTGCCCGCCGCTACACACACTTTTTTGACGGAAGTAATAACGAAATTTGTTTTGAATTATTAAACGAAGTTACAGATCAGGCTTTCTGCAAAAAATGGAATGCAATTGCCCGCACCTGTATTGAGCGTATACGTGCCATTGCTCCAACTACAAAAATCCTTGTTGGAAGCTACTGGAATAACTCTCTTGCAGCTGTAAAAGATCTGGACCCTCCTTATGACGAAAACATTGTTTACAACTTCCACTGCTATGACCCGCTTGTATTTACACATCAGGGTGCTGGCTGGCTTGATTTGATGGATACAAAATTCCGCATGCCTTTAAAATCAACTTACGAAGATTATACAAAGAACACCGAAAAATATTGCGGAATGGTAGGCAATTTCTTTAATATGTATGACCAGAAGGCAAAACTTGATTTAGCATATTTTGAAAACAACTTTGCACAGGCAATTTCTGTTGCAGATGAAAGAGGAGTTTACCTTTACTGTGGAGAATATGGTGTAATTGAAAATGCCACTGTTGAAGATACAGTAGAATGGTACCGTCTGATTTCTGAAGTTTACAATAAGCACGGGGTTGGTCGCGCCGCCTGGAGCTACAAAGAAATGGACTTTGGTCTAAGCGATGCCAGACTTGATAGTGTGCGCAACGAACTAGTTAAGTATTTATAAAAAAAACCGGGCAATGCCCGGTTTTTCTTTTACAGCTTTCCACTTTCTGCCGCACCAGGCAATCCAATGTCTTTGCGGTAGAAACTGTTTTCAAACTTAACGCCACAGATTCCTTCGTAAGCGTGTTCCCAGGCTTCCTTAAAGGTTTCACCGTATGCAGAACAGGCAAGAACTCGTCCACCACTTGTAAGAAGATTATCATCACGGCTTTCGCCACGTCTTCCACTTACAGCACCTGCAATAAAAATCTTTGCTCCACTCTGTTTAAGCAGGAGGTCATTAAAGGTAATCTCGCAGCCTTTTTTATAAGCTTCTGGGTAGCCGCCACTAACAACAACTGGCGCAACCTGATATCCAGGCTTCCATTTGAATTCAAAGTCTTTAAGAGTTCCGTTAAGAATTGCAGTACACATTGAAACAAAATCAAAATCCATAAGAGGAAGTACTGCCTGTGTTTCAGGGTCTCCAAGACGTACATTATATTCCAAAAGCTTTGGTCCTGTTTTTGTAAGCATTACACCAAAGAAGATAAATCCGCGGTAATCATATTTTTCTTTAATAAGACCGTTGAGAGTTGGTTCAAGAATATCCTTGTTGAACTGCTCCATCATTTTTGGAGTAACGTCATCAAGAGGACAAACAGCTCCCATTCCGCCGGTATTAGGTCCCTTAGCACCGTCTAAAAGTCTTTTGTGGTCACGGGCAGGAAGGAATGGAACAATTGTAGCACTTCCGCTGACTGCATATTCCGGAGTAACAGAAACAGCAGCAAGAACAGAAATCTCAATACCTTCGAGGTAATCTTCCATTACAAGCTTTTTACCGGCCTCGCCTACTTTACCGTTACCCATCATGTCTTCTACTGCGGCAATTGCCTGTTCAACAGTAGCAGCAACAACAACGCCTTTACCGGCTGCAAGTCCATCTGCTTTTACAACAATCGGGGCTCCGTGCTTTTTAATATATTCAATGGCGGCATCTTTGTTTACAAAGGTTTCACTGCCCGGACAGGCAACGCCATATTTTTTCATGAAGTTTTTAGAAAGGTCTTTACTTGCTTCGAGCTGTGCGCCTGCTTTTTTAGGTCCTACACAAGGAATATCTGCCTTCCAGAATTCATCTGCAATACCGGCAGCAAGAGGATCTTCAGGACCAATTACAGCCATGCGGCAATTTTCGTGACGTGCAATTGCAACATAAGGATTTTCACCTTCTGCAATGTAATCACAATTTTTAGGATCGATGTTTACGCATTTTGTTTCTTTTGCAGTTCCACCATTTCCTGGTACAACAACAACCTTATCAACTAAAGAACTTTGAGCGAGTTTCCAGCAGATAGTGTGCTCACGACCACCACTGCCAACAACAATTATATTCATGAGATAATACTAACAGTTTTTATGAAAAATTTCCACTACTATATACAGATACAAACTTTTGCAGACTACTGAACGCTGTAAAGCAAATCTTCGTAGCTTGGAAATGGTTTGTATTCTTCACCAAGAAGTACTTCTATCTGATCCCCAATTTCGCGTACAGACTGCATTGCAGGTAAAATTACTTTTGCATAAGAATGGGCACGCTGCATAAGATCTTCAATCTTATTTGTTTTAACATGCTTCTTTTCAAGGTCTTCGGCGCGATTAGAAAGTTCATTTATAAGTGTGTTAAGCTTTGCAATAAGTCTAAGGCCTGCATCGCACATAGTAGAAACTCTCTGCATTTTAAATTCTGTGTCGGCAAGGACATTCATATATTTAAATGCAGCAGGAATAATATCTTTATGAACCATCTCGAGCATTGTGTTAACTTCGATATTTACAACCTGACAATATTTTTCAAGCTTGATATCGTAGTGACTCTTCATTTCGTCCGGGGTGTAAATGCCCATGCGGGTAAAGAGCTTTATATTTTTTTCGTCCAGATAGTGTTCAATTGCTTTTGGAGTTGTGCGGTAGTTTTTAAGACCACGCTGCTCTGCTTCTTCTATCCATTCTTTGCCGTAGCCGTTTCCGTTGAACAAAATGCGCCAGTGAGCTGTAATTTCGCGTTTGATGAGTTTTTGTAAATCTTTATCAAAGTCTTTTGATTTTTCAAGTTCATCGGCAAAGTCGCAGAGGCTGTTAGCAAGAATTGCATTAAGAATTGTATTTGGTCCGCTTATAGAAAGGCTGCTTCCTACAGAACGGAATTCAAAACGGTTTCCGGTAAAAGCAAGTGGAGATGTTCTGTTGCGGTCTGTAGAATCTTTTGGAATAAGAGGAAGTACATCTACGCCAATAGACATCTTGCTGCCTTTTTTGCCGTTATAGTCTGTACCGTTTTTGATTGCCTTAAGGACAGCATCAAGCTCGTCTCCAACATAAATAGACATAATTGCAGGAGGAGCTTCGTTGGCACCAAGACGGTGGTCGTTTCCGGCACTTGCAACAACATAGCGCAGAAGATCCTGGTTTTCATCAACAGCCTTGATTACTGCTGTAAGGAACAAGAGGAACTGGGCATTGTCGCGTGGAGTTTTTCCAGGTGCAAAAAGATTCTCACCGTCATCGGTTGCAATGGACCAGTTGTTGTGCTTACCGCTTCCGTTTACACCTTCAAAAGGTTTTTCGTGGAGCAGACAAAGCAAGCCATGGCGGCGTGCAACCTTTTTCATAATTTCCATTGTAAGCTGATTCTGATCTGCAGCAAGATTGCTTGTTGTAAAAATAGGAGCCATTTCGTGCTGGGCAGGAGCAACCTCGTTATGTTCTGTTTTACAGTAAATGCCAAGCTTCCAAAGTTCAGCATTCAAATCTTCCATGTATTCAATTACGCGGGGTTTAATGGCAGCAAAATACTGGTCATCCATTTCCTGACCTTTTACAGGGCGGGCACCAAATAAAGTTCGTCCGCACATTTTAAGGTCTTTGCGTTTCTGGTAAAGCTTTTCGTCAATTAAAAAATATTCCTGCTCAGGCCCCATTGTGGTTGTAACATGCTTTGGCTTTTTACCAAAGAGCTTTAAGATACGAAGACTCTGTTCGTTGATTGCTTCCATGGAGCGGAGCAGCGGTGTTTTTTTATCAAGAGCCTCGCCGGTATAAGCACAAAAGGCTGTTGGAATACAAAGTGTATGATCTTTTACAAAAGGATAAGAAGTCGGGTCCCATACAGTGTAACCGCGTGCTTCAAAGGTAGAACGCTTACCGCCGTTTGGAAAGCTTGAAGCATCCGGTTCACCTTTAATCAATTCCTTTCCGCTAAAGCTCATTATGATTTTGCCTTCTTCGGCAGGAGTCAGGAAGGAATCGTGTTTTTCGGCAGTAATACCAGTGAGCGGCTGGAACCAGTGTGAATAGTGAGTTGCCCCTTTAGAAATTGCCCAGTTTTTCATAGCCTCGGCAATCTGATTTGCGGCCTCAAGATCAAGAGGAGTTCCCTCTTCCATTGTCTTTTTTAGCGCACTGAACGTTTTTGGTGGCAGCATCTCTTTCATTACAGTCTGATTAAAAACCAGGCTTCCAAAAAGTTCAGGTACGTTTGTCATAGCGGGGCCTCCATAACCACATTCTAATGATTTGGTAGGATTTTTGCAAATAAAAAAGAAGGCCTTAATTCTTGTCTTTGTTTACAACCGAAGTATAATACTCTTCTATCTGTGGTCTGCATTGAATAAAAATCTCTCCGATTACCGGATCAAAATGCTGACCCAAATCGTTTTTAATAATTTCAAAAGCCTGGTCAAAAGAAAATTCGTTTTTATAACATCGGCGCGAAACGAGAGCATCAAAAACATCGGCCAGAGCCATTATGCGGGCTTCCAGAGGAATTTCTTCTCCCTTCAAATGTTCAGGATAACCCTGACCGTTCCATTTTTCGTGATGATAGTGGGCAACATTTACTGCAATGCGTTCAAAGTCCTTATCGGTAGATTCCCGCAAAACTTCTTTTACAATTACAGCACCCTTCTGCGCATGAGTCTTCATCATTTCATATTCTTGAGGAGTAAATTTTTCGGGCTTGCGCAAAATAGAATCATCTACGGCAATTTTTCCAAGGTCGTGCATTGGAGCAGCCTTTATAAGAAGATCGCAGAATTCCTGATTAATCATTGGAAGCTTATCTTTGTGTTTTAAAAGCTCCCGGGCAAAAATCCTTATGCTGTCACTGGTACGGGCAATATGACCACCTGTAGAGTTATCGCGGCTTTCGACCATGATTGCCATGCCTCTGATAATAGAATCCTGCATGCCGGTAACTTCCATGGTTTTTTCTCTAACCATGCGCGAAAGCTCTTTATTAAAGTCGCTTATAGATTTTATATAATTCTGCTGCTCGGTATCATCGCGAAGCTCAAGCAAAAATCCTGTCTGTCTTATTCTTGAGGTCATGTGATGAATTGTACAGATAATTGCTTTATCCTGGTTAAGGATTTTAAAATCTTTGTTGCAGTTTTCATCCCAGTTCCAGTCTTCTTTTTTGTAACGAAGCTTTTCTGTTACATTTGCAAGAGAATCGGGAATCATAGAATCTATGCGGACTTTTTTTAATTCGGGAAAAACTGCCAGAGCAAAATCATCATAACCAAGCAGACGCTTTTTATGGTCAAAGGCAATGTAACCGTAACCGCCGCGTCTTTTATAAACATTCATTAAATTTCCAACAAGATCATAAGTGCTGGCTTTAAATGCAAAATATAAAAAATAAGTTTGAAGCAGTATGTAGGTAAAAGGCATAAGATTGAATTTTACGCCCAATAAAAGAGGAATTACATATGCCATTGTTCCAAAAACAATCATGCCAAGTAAAGACAATAAGGTTTTTGCAGAAACCTGCCTCTTTTGCAAAAGTGTTACAATAATAATTATAATTGAAATAACATTTAACGCCGCAAGATATCCAAGATAAATAAACATTCCCGGACCATTTTTGCTTTTAATAATTGTCAGTCCAAAAAGCTTATCAAGCCTTACTTCTGAATAGAAAAAATGATTCACATTTGTTGTTGCAACCATTACTGTAATTGCAATTGAAACTATAAAAAGAAGAAAGCCTGCAAAAAGAGGAACCCTTCTTCCGCACATTTCAACAATAACAAAGAACATAAAGAATAAAGTAAAGATGCTCCCAAAATATGAAAAAACGTTTCCTACAAGAGCAGCCTCTAAAGTTGTAGTAAAAACAAGTAATGAATAGCCAAAATTAGAAATAAGGGTTGTGGTATAAAGCAGTAAAAAATTCTTATTAAGATTTCGTGAAGACGTCACATAAAAAAATGTAAGTTCAATAAGAGAGATAAAACAAGCCGCAAGATATACAATCTTCATTACCATGAAATAAATTATATATCTAAAAATCGAAATTTGCTATAAATTCTTAATTTTGTTAAAATAAAACCTATGCAAACCCTGGACAAAATCAAACTTTATGCAGAAAAAAACTCTATTCCAATTATGAAAGACGGCGGTATTGAATTTATCTGCAATTACATAAAAGAACACAAGATAAAAAAAATCCTGGAAATTGGAACGGCTATAGGCTTTTCTGCCATTGAGTTTGCACGGGTGTCTCCAGACATCACTGTTACTACCATAGAATTAGACATAGACCGCCACATAAAGGCAAAACAGAATATTCACGACAGCGGTATGGACGGCCGCATTAATGCAATTCTAGGCGATGCTCTTAAGCTGGAGCTGGACGACAGCTTTGATATGATTTTTATAGATGCGGCAAAGGGGCAGTACATAAATTTCTTTGAAAAATATAAGGCAAATCTGGCTCCGGGTGGAGTTTTTATAAGCGACAATCTTTCTTTTCACGGCATGGTAGACGACCTTACCCTTACTCATAATTATAGTACTATTAAACTAGTAAAAAAAATCCGAAAATATATAGACTTTCTAAAGCAAAACACAGAGTTTTCTACCAGTTTTTTTGATTTTGGAGACGGAATTTCTGTCAGTATTAGAAAAAGCGTGGTATAATTAAAATATATAAACTAAAGTAAGGGAGCTTATAATGTCGGAACAGGATATCTCAAACTTAAGAAAAGCCAGTATTGGTCAGAAACTTGGACTTGCACTTTTAATTGCAGTTCTTTTTCTCTTTTCAATTCTTCTGTTTATTACTTCAAAAGTAATACAATCTCAGACAACAAAATCGTATTACGAAATGGCACACGAAATTGTAAACGGACGTGCTGATGAAATTGATAAGTGGATTGAAGTATATATTAATGACCTTAGAATCTATTCCGATGCAGACGTTGTAAAGACAGGCGATGATGCGCAGGTTCTCGAATGGCTGCATAATCATCAGAATCTTAGAAATCCTGATTATGACTATATGTTCTTCTGTGATGCAGAAGGAACTTCTTACCGCGATACAGGCCTTGTTGGTGGTAAAGGCGCTCTTGTAGAACGTGACTATTACAAAGCCATGATGAAAGAAGGAAAGGAAACTTTTGTTGGAAACGTTGTTCTTTCAAAAACATCAGGCCGTTATGTAATGCCAATTGCCCGTGCCGCAAAAGATGCAAGCGGAAAAACCTTTGGATTTTTTGTAGGAATGCTTGGTATTAAACAGCTTACAGATAAAGTAGAACAGTTCCAGATTGGTGAAACTGGTTACTTCCTTCTTACCGATGGAACCGGACAGATTGTAGCCCACAGAAACAGTGAATATGTTCTTCAAAAAATCGAAATTATTCCGGAAGTTGCTAATCTTGTATATTCCGGAAATGGTAAAGATTCCTATGCCGAGCTTGAACTTGAAGGAAAGGGCTGTGTTTCCTTTGTTGCACCGGTTTCAAAAACAGGATATTCAATAGGCTATATAGTTTCTCTTGGCCAGGTTCATACAGCAACAACACAAACACAAAAGGTTGTTATTATTGTTGGAATTATAGTTGCAATTATTCTTTCTGTTTTCTTCATCCTGCTTTTGAACAGGGTACTTGCCCGCATTAAGAAAATCAATGTTTTGATTCGAGACCTTTCAAGCGGAGATGCAGACCTTACAGTTCGCCTTGATGTTCACAATGCCGATGAAGTTGGTGAGCTTGTAATTGGTGTAAATATGTTCCTTGAAAAGTTCCATGATATTATGACAAACATCAAGCAATCCGAAGTTGAACTCAATGATGCCGGAACAGTTCTTGTTAATGAAATTGAAAATACAACAACTACAATGTCTCAGATGGCTGGAAACATAAACCTTGTAAATGATCAGGTTGGAAATCAGTCTGCTACTGTAGAAAACTCAACTACTGCAATTACCGAAATTTCTAAGAACATTGAATATCTTGATTCTATGATTCAGGGACAGGCGTCTACTGTTGTAGAAGCTTCTGCCGCTGTTGAAGAGATGATTGGAAACATCAACTCTGTAGATAAATCGGTTATTAAAATGGTAGAAGAATTTACTGTCCTTGAGCTTGATACAAAAAATGGAATTGAACAGAACTCTTCTGTAAACGAGCTTATCCAGAAAATTTCAGAACAGTCTGTTTCGATGATGGATGCCAACACAACAATTCAGAGCATTGCAGAACAGACAAACCTTCTTGCTATGAATGCGGCAATCGAAGCAGCACACGCTGGCGAAGCAGGAAAAGGCTTCTCTGTAGTTGCCGATGAAATTCGTAAGCTTGCAGAAACCTCTGCTGAACAGTCAAATAAAATTGGTGAAGAGCTGTCAAAAATCCAGAATGGTATTCAGCATGTAGTAGAAGCCTCTTCTGAATCTGAAAAATCCTTCCAGAATGTATCTTCGCGTATCAATAGTACAAGTGAATTGATTACACAGATTCGTGGAGCCATGGAAGAGCAGCAGGCTGGTTCTCAGCAGATCCTTGAAGCTTTGCAGGCTATGAATGAAAGTACAAGTAAAGTACGTGATGCCGGTAACGAAATGACCCGCAGTGGTGAAACTATCAAGGGCGATGTTACTGAACTTAGAGACAGCATGAGCAACATCAGCACTGCAGTTTCTGATATTAACGAAGGAACCCACTACGTAAATGAAAGTACCGGAAACCTTCGTTCTACCTCTGATAAACTACGCGCCGCCATCAAGAAGATTAGCGACGACGTAGATTTGTTCAAAGTTTAATTAGCAATTAAAATACTTATCAAACTCTGCAGGGTGCGGAATTGCATTGAATTGTGCAAGCTCCGCACGTTTTGTTTTAACAAAGTTTTTGATAAGTTCTTCAGGGAATACTCCACCTTCGCAAAGGAAGGCATGGTCTTTTTCCAGTGCATCAAGAGCATCGTCTAAGCGGCTTGGAAGCTGCTTGAGCTTTTTCTTTTCCTTGTCGCTCAAAGTATAAAGATTTACATCGTATGGACCCCAGCCGTTTTTGTGAGGGTCAATCTTGTTTTTAATTCCATCAAGACCGGCCATCAAAATTGCAGCATAAGCAAAGTATGGGTTACAGGTTGCATCCGGGTTACGAAGCTCAAAGCGGCGCATGTTAGGAGTCTTGGCATAAGCCGGAATACGGATAACTGCAGAGCGGTTAGAAGTTGCGTATCCAACTGTAACAGGTGCTTCAAAACCAGGAACAAGGCGTTTAAAAGAGTTTGTACTTGGATTTGTAAGGGCACAGAGGGCGCTTATGTGCTTAAGTAGGCCTCCCATAAAATAGTGGGCAGTTTCGCTCAAATGAGAGTAGCCGTTATCGTCGCTGAATACAGGCTGACCGTTTTTGAGCAAGAGCATATGTACGTGCATACCGCTACCGGCTTCATTATAAACAGGCTTTGGCATAAAGGTTGCAGTCTTGCCGTATTTTGCAGCTACGTTACGGATAATGTATTTAATCATCATTGTGCCGTCTGCCATCTTGCTCATTTTGCCTAGCTTTGGTTCAATTTCAAACTGACCTGCAGCACCTACTTCCGGGTGATGATATTTTACAGGAATGCCGGCCTTTTCAATTTCCATACACATTTCGCTGCGGCATTCAAAGCTTGTATCCAGAGGTTTTGCAACATGGTAGGCCTTCTGAGAACCAATTACATTTCCGTAGCCTTCGTTGTAGGTATTCCATGGAGCCTGGCTTGCATCAATTTCGGCGGCGATGCGGTTGTGGCTTACATCCCAGGCAACGTCATCAAAAAGATAGAACTCAAACTCCGGCAGAATGAGCATTTCGTCTGCAATGCCAGTGTCTTTCATGTACTGCTCGGCAGCAAGTACAATATTACGCGGATACTGGGCCAGAGGACGGTTGTTAGGATAATCAATAATCATTGCGTTTCCGGTCATAGAAAGAGTTGGAATTTCGCAGAAAGGATCAATAAGCGCTGTATCCGGATCCGGAATAAATACCATGTCCGACTTTTCTACTACAGCATAACCATAGTTAGAAGCGTCAAAACCAACACCATCCTTCATTGTGTCTTCGCTGAAATTCTGTGCGGGAATAGTAACGTGACGGAATTGTCCGTTAATATCGACCATTTTAAAATCGACCATTTTGATGTCATTATCAGCAATCATCTGCATGACATCTTTTGCTGTTTTTGCCATTTTGTTTACCTCAAAGTTTTTTTTGTATTTATAATTTTAAGGCACTATAAGCGACTTGTCAAAAAATAAATTAAGAAGGTTTTTGAAATCCGTGATGCGGCTTCGCGCTATTTTTTTTACATTGGATGATATACAAAATCGATTTTCCTGCTTTTTTTTTACAATTATATAACACTTTTTTTATATATTTTTGCCAGAATTGAGATTATAATATATGTAAATAAATGAGAAAAACTCAGGAGGTTTAAAATGGCATGTTTTACAGTTCCTGCTGCTGAAGCAATTATTACTACAATTGCAGGAAGAATCATTAAATCAAAAGAAAAGCACCAGACAATTGATGCTTCTAAGAATACTTCAGAAGCTCCAAAAATCGCGCTTTCTACAAAAATCGGATGGCTTAATAAAATGCTTTGGGGAGGTTCGGCTCTGCTTGCTTTTGAACATGTATGGCACGGCGAAGTTGTTCCTTTCTTCCCATTCCTTACAGCTGTAGAAAATGGCGAGGCTATGGAAATGCTTCACGAAATGGCAACCGCCGGTGTAAGCATGGCTTTAATTGTAACCGCCGTATGGGGAATTATGGTTGGAGTCGTTTCGATTTTTGAAAAACACGCAGATAAACCTTCTGCCGCTGCAGGCACCCTTGCCGGAGGTCTTGCATGACACTTTTAACTACAGTTTTTGCAGCAATCATCTGCTCACTAATCTGGTATAAAAATGAAAATGCACGCTCGCTCAAAGTTGGAACACTTGTTTTAATGTATTGGGGAGCTTCTCTCATGTGGCTCATCGATGCCATTTTTGCCTACGCCCAGGAAGGAGCCGATTCTTTTATTCCGGCCCCTCTTGATATGCTCAACGACTTT
>Ga0310697_10001422_pt1 | contig 28102 bp, 28 predicted proteins | sample 172DNAGHGlowgp2_FD_203883 | JGI IMG/M metagenome (GOLD analysis project Ga0310697, IMG submission 203883) | Sheep rumen microbial communities from Palmerston North, Manawatu-Wanganui, New Zealand - 1728 DNA GHGlow gp2 (v2) (version 2) | ecosystem: Host-associated > Mammals > Digestive system >...
ATCATTGCTTTGACAAGGGGATCCAGGGTCTGCGCCGCACGGTCGAGGTCGTTCGCGCCGCGGGATTCTACCAGACCGGCACCTACCTCAGCGAGGAGGACCGCCTGACGCCGTGCATTGTGGAGGTCAACGGCATCCGGATCGGCGTTGTTGCGATGACGCGGCTGATCAACAATTTCGACGTTTCGCGCGAGGAGGCGTACGCCGCGTTCGGATACATGCTGAGTCACGACAGTACGCTTTCGCAGGAGTGCAGGGACAGCATCGCCCGCGTACGCGAAGCGGGGGCGGACTATGTGATCCTGTTTGCGCATTGGGATCATGAAAACGATAACCCGACAGGGAAGGACACCAAATCGATCGCGCGGCAGGCGATCGAGGCGGGCGCCGACTGCATCATCGGTTCGCATCCGCACCGCATCAAGGGCGCGGAGTACATCACGGTCGAACGGAAGGACGGACCGTATACGGGGCTGGTGCTGTATTCGCTCGGCAATTTCACCGCCAACGCCAATTTCAAAATGATGGTGGGACTGTTTGCAAGGATCACGCTGCAGAAGGACCCCGAAACGGGCAAGGTTACCATGACCGACGCAGGGATTCTTCCGACGTTTACGATCAGACGCGCAGAGAAGACGAAACGCTTTGCGGTCGTTCCCACCTATGCAGACGCGTCCCTGATCACGGGACTCAGTACGCCGCTCACCAAGGGTGAGATCGATTCGATCGCGAAAGCGAGAGAGTTTGCGTTCCAGCGTCTCGGCACAGTCGACGGGCTGCGGGTTCTGGACGACCCGGAGCGCTGACCGGCAAGGATCGAAAAACAACGCCCACGGCGATATGCCGCGGGCGTTTTATGCGTTCAGAACAGGTCTGAAAGTTCCGAAAGGGATCGGATCGTGCGGTCTGCAGGATCGTCCGGGGGACGGTACGCGGCGAACGGACCGGAGAGGATCCGTACGGTCTGCATGCCGAGCGCCTTTGCGGGGAGAATGTCGTTGTCGATGCGGTCGCCGACCATCACGGCGTTTTCGGGTTCGCATGCGGCTTCTCGCAGCGCCCAACGAAAGATCGCGGGACCGGGCTTTTCGACGCCGAGCTCTGCGGACGCGGCGATCACGTCGAAGTGCTGCAAAAGATCCCACTGCGCAAGTCTCTGCGCTGTTCCCGGCTGCTGATTGGCGATCACGCCGAGCCGGTATCCGCGCGCGCGCAGCACGTTGAGCACTGCGGCGCATCCGTCGTACGGACGCTCGTCCTCGCTGTGCCACGGCGTTTTCGACAGATGAAAGCAGGCGAGCGCTTCCCTGTATCCGTCAAGTCCCTGCGCGAAAAACCGCTGCATCGCGGCGTCAAATTCCGCGGCGGACACGTCCGAACCGGACACGGTCTCCCGGACGCGGCGCGCATAGACCGCGGTCTCGTCGATCAGGGTGGAGCCGAGGTCAAAGAACAGCCATTCGGTTTTCGATGCTTTCAAAACAGACACGGTCGTTTACGATCAGATCGCTTCGATCGCGGCGGTCAGCGCAAGGATGCTGCTCTCGAGCGGCAGATCCTTTTCAAGAGGAAGATGCACGAACGCGACGCGTACGGGCGTATCGGAAAAGCGGTCGAGCAGCGTATAGAGAAGATCGTTGCAGACGTACGTCCCGGCGGTGTACGAGAGCCTTGCGGAAACGCCTGCGCTTGCGATCGCCTCGGTCATTTTCCGAACCGGGAGCGTGGAAAAGTACGCGGCGGGACCGTTCGCATTGATCGGCTCGCCTTCCGGCCGGTATCCCGCGTTGTCCGGGATCGACGCGTCGCGCACGTTGACGCCGACGAACTCCGGGGTCACGGCGGTGCGCCCTGCGGCAAGCCCCACGCAAAGCACGGCGTCCGCGCGGCATTCCCTTGCGGCGGTCTCCGCAAGCGCGGCGGCGCGGCCGAACTCCACGGGCAGCAGGAGCTTAACAAGCGTCCATGCGCCGATCCGCTCCGGCAGCGCGCGCACCGCCTCCCACGAGGGGTTTCTGTTCTCGCCGCCGAAGGGCATGAAGCCGGTGATGAGCAGGGTTTTCGGTTCCATTTTCGTATCCGCCTTTTCGCTGTGTTTGCTTGTATTCTATCATGCCCTCTGCGTCCCGTCAAAGAATTTATTATATTTTTTCGGAAGGGGCGGGACCCGTATACAAAAGCGGAATCGTATGTTAAAATGTGGTCGAATAGGGGTGAAGATTGCCCCGAAAAAGAATAAACGGAGGATTTGCATTCTTATGACCGCACAGGAAATTATGACGATGATCCGTGAGCAGGATATCAAGATGGTCGACTTCAAGATCGTCGACATCGACGGACAGTTCCGCCATGTCACCATTCCCGCAGCCAACTTCACGGAGGAAACGCTCAGCAACGGCATCGGCTTCGACGCGTCGAACTACGGCTACGCCGTCGTCGAAAAGAGCGACATGGTCTATATCCCCGATCTGGACACCGCCATGATCGATCCCTTCTGCACCGTGAAAACGCTCACGATGATCGGCAACGCCATGATCATCGACTATCCGCAGAACCGTCCTTTGGCGCAGTATCCCAGAAACATCGTCCACGCGGCCGTGCAGTACATGAAGGACACCGGCATTGCGGACGAGATGAAGATCCTGCCGGAGTTTGAATTCTACCTCTTTGATCAGGTCGGCTGGAAGGTCGATCACAACGCGATCGCGGCGTTTTTGGATGCGGATCAGGCGTACTGGAACAGCGAGACCGAGGGACACGGCTGCGTCGTTCCGTTCCAGAAGCACTATCACGTCGCAAAGCCGCTCGACCGGACCTATGAGTGCCGCAGCGAGATGTGCATGGAGATCGAGAAGGCGGGCATCCCCGTGAAGTATCATCACCCCGAGGTCGGCGGCGCGGGTCAGTTCGAGATCGAACCGCTGCTCGGCGAGATGACCAAGATGGCGGACGGCAGCATGATGATCAAGTACATCATCCGCAACGTCGCAGAAAAGTACGGTCTTTCCGCCACGCTGATGCCGAAGCCCGTGTACGGCGAGGCAGGCAGCGGCATGCACGTTCACATGGTGCTCTATAAGAACGGCGAACCGGTCTTCTCTGACGACAACGGTTATTCGCATCTTTCCAAGGAAGCGCACTGGTTCATGGGTGGACTCTTACAGCATATTGCGTCGCTCTGCGCGATCACGAACCCGTCGACGAACTCCTTCAAGCGCCTCGTTCCGGGCTTTGAAGCGCCGGTCACCGTAGGCTATGCGACCAGTAACCGCAGCGCGGTCATCCGCATCCCGGCATACGCCAAGACGCCGAAGCTCCGCCGTTTCGAGCTCAGAAACCCGGACGGCACCTGCAACCCGTACTTCTGCTACGCGGCGATCCTGATGGCAGGTCTCGACGGCATCAAGAATCAGATCGACCCGCACGCGAACGGCTGGGGTCCGTACGATATGAACCTCTTTGAGCTGCCGCCGGAGGAGAAGGCGAAGCTGCATCATCTGCCGACGTCGCTCGATCAGGCGCTCGACGCTCTGGAAGCCGATCACGACTACCTCACCGCGGGCGGCGTGTTCCCGGAGGGACTGCTGACAAACTACATCAAGCGGAAGCGCAGCGAGTGCCTCGAGCTTTCCAAGATCCCGCATCCGGCGGAGTTCGAGAAGTACTACAATATGTAATCTGAGCCCCGGAGGCAGAGGGGCGGTTCACACATGGAGAAGAAGATCCAAGGCAAAAGAAGGTCGGTAGGACCGGCGCGCGCACGGCGGAGAAAAACCGCCGTTGCGGTCATTTGCCTGCTTTCGATCGTGGCGTTTTTCGCGATCTTCGCGATCCCGATGGGATTGAGCAACGCGATCAATACGCTGATGAAAACGGCGTTCGATCTCTTGATCAACACGGTGTTCTACATCATGGCGCTTGCCGTTATCGCCGGCGCGCTGTCCGAGCTGATGACGGTGTTCGGCGTGGTCGATCTGATCAACCGCGTGCTGTCTCCGCTGATGCGCCCGCTGTTCGGCATGCCCGGCGCTTCCGCGCTCGGCATTGTCACAACGTATTTAAGCGACAATCCCGCGGTCCTGACGCTTGCGAATGACGCGAAATTCCGCCGATTCTTCAAGGCGTATCAGGTTCCGGCGCTGACCAACCTCGGCACGTCGTTCGGCATGGGTCTCATCGTGACGAGCTTCATGCTCGCGTTCTCCAACACGAGCATGGCGGGCGGCGGAACGCTCGGTTCCGGCGTGATCTGGGCGGCGCTTTGCGGCAACCTCGGCACGATCGTCGGCGCGATCGTTTCCACCCGTCTGATGCTGTTCTTCACGAAGCGGTTTTTCGGCAAGGACCGGCCTGCGGACGTGGAGCCTGAGATCGAAAAGGACAAGCTGGCAGAGACGCCGAAGGGCTTTCTGCATGTGCTGAACGCGCTGATGGACGGCGGCAAGAAGGGCGTTGAGCTCGGACTGGCGATCATCCCGGGCGTGCTGATCATCTGCTCCGTCGTCATGATGCTGACCAAAGGCGCGCCTGCCGGCGGCTATACCGGCGGCGCGTACGAAGGGATCAGCGCGATCCCGTGGCTTGCGGGAAAGATCAATTTCCTCTTAAAGCCGCTGTTCGGCTTTGCAAGCACCGAAGCGCTCGGCGTTCCGGTCACCGCGCTCGGCAGCGCGGGCGCGGCGCTCCCGATGATCGAAGCGATCGTAAAGGACAGCGCGGCAAGCGGCGTCGCGTCGAGAGCGATCCTGAACGACATCGCCGTGTTCACCGCGATCTGCATGTGCTGGAGCGGATATCTCTCCACGCACGTTTCCATGATGGACGCGCTGAAGTGCAACCGCTTCACCGGCAAGGCGATCCTGAGCCACACGGTCGGCGGCTTGTGCGCCGGCATCGCAGCGCACTGGCTGTTTACGCTGGTCGCGTTGATCTTCAAGCTGTAATATCCAAAAACCAAAACAGCGGTCCGGTTTTCGGACCGCTGTTTGCTTGTATTTTTTATACGACGGAGGGCTCGGTGAACAGATTGCCCTCGGCAAAGCGGGAGAGCCTGAGCCGCGAGGCGTCGATGGTGGGCGTAAGACCGAGGATCATCTCGGACATGACGGTTCCGGTGACGGGACCGAACATGAAGCCGTGTCCGCTGAAGCCGACCGCCATGTAGAAGCCTTCGACCTCCTCCGATTTGTCGTAGATCGGCTGACGGTCCGGAGACATGTTGTAAAGCCCCGCCCACTGGCGGATCACGCGAAGCTTTCCAATCGCCGGCAGCACGTTGTCGATCGTCTTCGCCATCTCCTCAAGGAAGTGCCACGAGGAGGTGCGCCGGAGGTCTCTCGGTTCACCGGAGTCGCTGCGACCCATGATGAACGAGCCGTGCGGCGTCTGCTGGACGTACAGGTTCAGATTGAACGCCATGACCATCGGATCCTGCATATGCTCGACGGGCTCAGTGACGAGGATCTGGTGGCGCTCCGAATAGAGCGGCAGGTCCAGTCCGACCATCTTCGCGATGCCCTGCGACCAGGCGTTCGCGGCGTTTACGACGATCGGCGTCTCGATATAGCCCTTGTTGGTCTCCACGCCGACGATCCTGCCCTTTTCGACCTTGATGCCGGTGACCTCGGTGAAGGTGTTGAACTCGACGCCGAGCCGTTTTGCGGCTTTGTAGAAGGCGTCGGTGGTCTTGTGCGGGTTCAAAAAGCCGTCCTTCGGACAGTATGCCGCGCCCGAAAGGATGTCGGTGTTGAGGTGCGGGACCAGCTCCTTGGCTTCTTCGAGGCTCATCATGCGCGACGGGATGCCGCAGGCGTGCTGGACCTCGACGTTCTTCCGGAACTGCGTGAGCTCCTTCTCGGTGTCGGCGATCATCAGATAGCCGCTCTGACGCAGCTCGATGTCGCCGTCGTATTCGAGGATCTCGTTTGCGTGTTCATAGAACTCCGTGGAGAACTTGGACATGCGGCAGTTCATTTCCGTGCCCCACTGCATGCGGAAGCCTGCGCCGCACGCGCCGGTGGAGCCGGAGCAGATAAAGCCCTTTTCCAGAACGACGATGTTCTTAGCGCCGCGGACGGCAAGGTTGTAGGCGATGGAGCAGCCGGACATGCCGGCGCCGATGATGACGATATCCGCTTTAGTCTTCATGTCTTTCCGCCTCCTCTGCGATAAGATGCAGCTTGACGCCGACCACCGGGGGACGAATGTTGTGGAACCTGAGATCCGCCATGTTCTGTCCCGTGGCGTTGGCGATCTCACGGAGCACGAGCTGCCCGCAGGTCTTGCCCTGACACGGACCCATGCCGATGCGCGTGATGCGCTTGATCTCGTCGTAGGTCACATAGCCCTGCGCGATGAGGTCTCTGATCTGTTTCAGCGTAACGTCGGAGCAGCGGCAAATGATGGTATTCTCGTCCATACGTTTACGCCTCCCTTCTGAAGTTTCTGAAGTCGTAGAGGTACGCGCGGTCCACCTCCAGCGTGACGACCGGTGTGCGGTCGAAGGAGGCGGGATTCATGACCCGGACGACCTTCGCCTTGCAGACGGGCTGTCCTGCGCGGTCCAGTCCCGTGACGGTCTCGCCCGCCTCGGGCAGCGGCAGGAATTCATAGGGGATACGGAACTCCACGGTTTCGGTCGATTTGGAGCCGTCGACGATCATGATCGCCAGTCCGGGACATCTCGAAACGCAAAGCCCGCAGCCGCCGCAGAGGGTTTCGTCCCGCTGCGGGATATTGTTGATGTCGTCGCCGATCCTGATCGCGCCGACGGGGCAGGCGGTCTGGCAGGGGTTGCAGGGGATCTTCTGATAGCACTCCACCACCGCGACGGGTCCTTTGTTGATCCGTTCGACGGAGGGGAACTTTTCCATGACCATTTCACGGGAGGCCACACCTGTTTTCTCAAACATATTCTATCCTCCTTACAGTCGGCTGATCGCCATTCCGGCACGGATCCGGTCTCCGACGGGACCGGAGCGCAGATCTTCAAGCTGCTTCAGATACGTCTCTTTGCGCTGCTCGAAATCCGCCGGCACGTAACCGAGCTTTGCGGCGGCGCACAGACCCGCAAGATAGCCCTCCGCCATGGCGGAGCTCGCCTCCTCGATGCCGGAAGCGTCGCCCGCGACAAAGACGCCGGGGATGCAGGTCTCGCAGGATTCGGTCCGCATGGGAACGTAGCCGCTCAGCTGCGCAACGTATTTCATCTCCACGCCGCGCATGGCAAGAAGCTCGTTCAAGGGGCTCAGACCGACCGAGATGCACATCACGTCGACGTCGTACCGTTTTTCGGTGCCGGGGATGGGGCGGAACCTGTCGTCCACTTCGCATACGATCGCAGCTTCGAGGCAGTCGGTGCCGATCGCTTCCTTGACCGTGTGGGAGGTGAGGATCGGCACGCCCATTCTGGCAAGCTTGGACGCGTGGACCAGATACGCGCCGATGCGCGGCGCCGCGTCGAGGACCGCAACGACCTCGATGCCCGCCTGCATGAGCTGATAGCTTACGATCACGCCGATGTTGCCGGCGCCGACCATCAGAACGCGGTTGCCGGGACGGACCCCGTATACGTTCATCAGCGTCTGCACGGCGCCTGCGCCGTAGATGCCGGGCAGGTCGTTGTTCGGAAAGGCGAGGGACTTTTCATATGCGCCGGTTGCGCAGATGACGGACTTTGCCTTGATCTTAAAGTATTCCTTTTCCGCTTTCAGCACGGTGACCACGTTGTCCTCGTAGAACCCGACGGCGGTGGCGTTGAGCATGATCTCGATCCGGTCGCCGAATTCCTCGATCTTTTTGAGAAGGATGCCGGCGATGTCTACGCCGCGGTGGGACGCGTACTGGCTCTCCGAACCGAAGAACATGTGGGTCTGCTTGATCAGCTGTCCGCCGGGGCGGAAGCTGCGCTCCAGAACGAGTACCTTCGCGCCGGACGACGCTGCAGAGATGGCGGCGCACAGTCCCGCAGGACCGGAACCGATAATAAGCAGTTCGACTTCTCTCATTCGATTTTCCCCTTTCCTTCCTGCGTCTCTACCCGCATGCCTTCTTTGAGAAGCGTGATGCAGGTACGGACGTTGGGCTCTCCGTCCACGACCATCTGACAGGAAGCACAGTTTCCGATCGCACAGTAGAATCCGCGCGGACGATGCAGCTCGGGGCTTTTCGCAAGCACCTTGACGCCTGCAGCGTGGAGCGCCGCCGCGATCGTTTCTCCCTCATACCCCTTCATCGGCTGACCGTTGAAGGTGAAATTGAGTTCCTTACCGCGTTCAAAGGTAAGGATCGGATGTTCGGTAATCCTCATTTCCGCTTGTCCTTTCATGAAATTCCGAATGGTTCTCATATAGCAGGAAGAAAGCCGGGCAATGCGTGGCTTTCTTCCGAGCTGTTTCTTTATTTCTCTGACATATAGGGATACGCGATCGCGTCGGAGGGATTGAAGGTCTCCTTCACGCAATGCGGGCTCATCCAGCGGATCATGTTGAGCGCGGTGCCCGCCTTGTCGTTCGTGCCGGACGCGCGCGCGCCGCCGAACGGCTGCTGCCCGACGACCGCGCCGGTGCACTTGTCGTTGATGTAGAAGTTGCCGGCGGAATGCAGCAGCGCCTTTTCCATCATGACGATCGCTTCGCGGTCCTGCGCGAAGATCGCGCCGGTCAGCGCATACGGGGAAGCCTCGTCGCAGACCTTCAGCGTTTCCTCGAGCTTGTCGTCCGGATAGACGTACACGGAGACGATCGGCCCGAAGATCTCGTCGACCATGGATTCATAATCCGGCTTCTTGCAGACGATGACGGTCGGCTCGACGAACCAGCCCTTCGTGTCGTCGCAGTTGCCGCCGATGACGATCTCGCAGTCGGGGCTCTGCTTTGCGCGGTCCAGATAGCCCTTGCAGCGATCGAACGACGCCTTGTCGATGACTGCGGCGAGGAATGTGTCGAAGTCCTGCACGTCGCCCATCGTGGCTTCCTTCATCATCTCTTTCATGGTCGAAAGGACCTCGGGCCAGATGCTTTCGGGAACGAACGCGCGGGAGCATGCCGAGCACTTCTGTCCCTGGAACTCGAAGGAGCCGCGGATCAGCGCCGCCGCGAGCGGGCGGACCTTCGCGCTCTTATGCGCAAAGATGAAGTCCTTGCCGCCGGTCTCGCCGACGATGCGCGGATAGTTGCGGTAGGAGGCGATGTTCTCGCCGATCTGTTTCCAAACGCTCTGGAAGACCTCGGTGGAGCCGGTGAAGTGGAAGCCCGCAAGCTCCTTCCTCGAGATAACGTACTTTGCTACGTCGCTGCCGTTCGAGGGCACGAAATTGATGACGCCCGCCGGAAGTCCGCAGTCCATCAGAAGCTTCATGTAGTAATAGTTGGAAAGCACCGCGGTGCGGGACGGCTTCCAGACCGCCACGTTGCCGACGATCGCCGGCGCGGTGGGCAGGTTCCCGCCGATGGAGGTGAAGTTAAAGGGCGTGATGGCGCAGATGAATCCGTCCAGGGCGCGATAGTCCTGACGGTCCCAGATGCCGGGGATGGAGGCGGGCTGATCCTTGAAGATCTCCTGCGCGGACCAGACGCCGAAGCGCAGAAAGTCCGCAAGCTCCGCAATGTCGATCTCCGCCTGGAACACGGTCTTGGACTGACCGAGCATCGTCGAGGCGTTCAGGACCTTGCGGTACGGTCCCGTGATCATGTCGGCCGCCTTCAGGAAGATCGCGGAACGGTGTTCCCACGGCATTTCTTCCCATGCCTTCTTGGCTGCCAGCGCAGCGTCGACTGCCATGGTCAGTTCCTTTTCGCCGGCGATCGAGCACTCGGCGATCACATGACCGTGATCATGCGGCATCGTGACCTTGAACGTCTTCTCCGTGAAGATCTCTTTTCCGCCGATGATCAGCGGGATCTTCACGACCTCGGCGGACTGGCGGGCAAGCTCCGCTTTCAGCTCCGCGCGCTCTTTGGACCCCGGCAGATAGCCGCGGAACGCATCATTGTCCGGTCGTTTGATGGTGAAATAAGCGTTTGACATAGATCCTCCTTGTAAGTTCTTGCACAAAATCATTATCCCTGTTTTCCCCCGGCAAAACCCGAAAAAACAGCGATAATATACCACATTTAATATATCATATCCGTTCGTCACTGTCAACGAAAAGTCGCTTGTTTCACGCCCTCGTTCCGCGCTTTTTCACCGCCGGAAGCGCCTGCGGAAAAGCGGAGGTTCGTCCGCTGCAATCACGCTGGCAGCAGACCAAAAAACGGGTCGATTTTTGCCTGTCAAGCACCTCTTGACAAAAGCAAGCAAGCGATGCTTGCGCATACCGTGCGCGCATGCTATCATAAACGCGAAAGAGAGGGATGAACATGACGATCGGAGAACGGCTGCAGCAGCACAGAAAGGATCTGGGGTTATCGCAGGAGGAGCTCGGACAGCGCCTTATGGTAAGCCGTCAGACCGTGAGCCTTTGGGAAACGGACCAGACGCTGCCGACGATCGACAATCTTTTGCGGCTCAAGGAGTTGTTCGGCATTTCGGTGGACGAGCTTCTTGAAGGGAAGAAAGAGGAACAGGAAGAACAGGAAAAACCGCTGGAATCCTATTGTATGACCTTTTCGGCGGAGGAGCTGAAGAAAAGACATAAGGCGTTTTTGTGGCGCGCTGCAAGACCGGTTCTGTTTCCTTTGCTCGTAATCGTATGTACCGTGATCATTGGATTTCGCAATACGGCAACAGATCAGCCGATTGTGTATGCCGCGATCGGCTTTTTTGCATGCATGATCCTGTATGCAGTAATATCCTTCGTTCGCACATGGAAATTCTGCAAAAGTGAAACCGAATGGATCATCCCAAACACATATTATTACGACGTTTTTTCCGATTATTTCGTTGCGAGGATCGAGAGGAACGGGGAAACAGTCGTGAATGATAAAGTTCTGTTCTCGGAAGTCAAAGAGATTCGGCGCATCGGAGAACAAACCGCAGTGCAAGTCGGTACCGGCGCTTGGTTGTTCAGAACAAGCGAATTGAAGAACAATTCCGCGATCATACATCTTCAGAATGAGATCGTTCTGCGTACGCAGTTTACAAAAGCCACCGGGATTTGGAGATTCCTGTCCATCCTGTTTTGTGTTTTGTCTTTTATCACCATGCCTCTTGCGATAAAGGCTGCAATGGGAAGTTCGCTGCAAATTGCTGCAAGCACGCAAACCGTATTATCGGCTGCGGAAATGTATCGGCATTCGTGGAGAATGTTTCTCTTTCTGCCGATTCCCCTTGCATCGATTGCACTTGGGTTTATCCTGAAGAAAAAGCACTTTTTCTATAAAATGAATATCATTATTGGCGTTATACATGTTATTATGCTGTTTGTTTACGGTTGTTTCTTTCTGATTTTTTCATCGAAGGTATTCGGATAAACACGATAACGTCCGATCCATGAAACAACAGCGGTCCGAAATATCGGACCGCTGTTTTGCTATGATAAAACCGGTTCGGGGGATTCCGTTTTCTTTGAGGAGAAGACGGCGAAGCGTCAGCAAAGCTGACAGCGATCCTGACAAGGGGAGCTCGAGAATCACGCCAACGTCGACCTCCCTCTGACGAGGGAGGTGCCAAGCGCAGCGAGGCGGAGGGAGAGATGATTTGCCTTACGGCATGAGTTGTCCTGCGGACATGAATTGACGGCGGAGCCGTCATGAATTGTGCTTCGCACATGAATTGGCTATGCCGTGAATTGTTCCAAAGGAACATGAATTGCGCCGCAGGCGCATGAATTGCCCTGACGGGCGTCAGAAGTCGATCACGCCGGTGAGGGAGAGGATGGTTTTCAAAAAGAGCAGACCGAGCACGAAGAACATGACGAGGCGGATCTTCTTGCTGCCGCCCTTGATCGCGTAGCGCGCGCCGAGCCAGTTGCCGAGCATCGAGCAGCAGATGGCGGGGACGCCGACGGAAAACAGCACGCTGCCGTTGACGAGGTAGACGACGAGCGAGGCGATGTTGGACGCCAGGTTTGCAACGCGCGCGCAGCCCGCGGCGTTCAGTAGCCCGATGCCGAGCACGAGCGAGAACGCGATCGTTAAAAACGTGCCGGTGCCGGGACCGATCAGTCCGTCGTAGACGCCGAGGACCAGACCGATGAGCGCGGACCAGAGGATCGTTTTGCCGCGGGAAAGCCGGGTTTCACGCTCGTCCGTCCTGTTCCGCGCAAGCACGAGGATCAGCGCTGCGACCGGCAGCGCGGCAAGGATAACGATCTCAAGGACGTTGTCGGGCAGCGCGACGGCAAGCGACGAGCCGCCGGTCGCGCCAAGAAGACAGCCGATCGCCGCAGGGATCGCGCAGTCCCATACGATCTTGCCGCTTTTTGCGTACTTGAATACCGAAGTCGCCGTGCCGCAGCCGTTTGCAAGCTTGTTCGTGCCGGCGGCAAGCTTCACGGGAATGCCGGCGATCAGGTACGCCGGCAGGGAAATGACCCCGCCGCCGCCCGCGACCGAATCCACAAAGCCCGCCAAAAATACGAGCGGGCAGACGATGAGGTAGGTCCAGACGGTTGGGGTAAAGGTCGGCACGGCGCGGCTCCTTTCTGCTTGTTACAGGCAGTATAGCACAGGAACGCGGAACACGGCAACCGTTTTCGGAACAAACCGGAAAATACCTCTCGATTCCGGCGGAGGGATATGATATAATACGATCAAACGAGGAAAGGACGGAGGACCCGATGCAGAAGCAGTACGTTGCGATCGATCTGAAATCGTTTTACGCCTCCGTCGAATGCACGGAGCGCGGGCTCGATCCGCTCGACGCAAACCTTGTCGTCGCGGACGAGAGCCGCACGGACAAGACGATCTGTCTTGCCGTGTCGCCTGCTTTGAAGGCGCATAAGATCGCGGGCCGCGCAAGGCTGTTTGAGGTGCGTCAACGCGTCGAGGAGGTCAACCGCGAGCGGCTTCTGCATGCGCCGGGACACCGGTTCACGGGGAAATCGGTGCTTGCTTCCGAGCTGAACAGCGATCCGTCCCTGGAGCTCGATTTCATTGCCGCGACGCCGCGCATGCATTACTATATGGACTATTCGCGCAGCATCGTGGAGATCTATCTCCGGCACGTTTCGCCGGAGGATCTGCTTGTCTATTCGGTCGACGAGGTGTTCATCGACGTCACGCCGTACCTTGTGCGGTACAGGACGACGGCGCACGATTTTGCGATGACGCTGATCCGCGAGGTCCTCGAGGAGACGCGCATCACGGCGACGGCGGGCATCGGCACGAACATGTATCTTGCGAAGATCGCCATGGACATCGTGGCGAAAAAGATGCCTGCGGACAGGGACGGCGTGCGCATCGCCGCGCTCGACGAACAAAGCTACAGAGAGGCGCTGTGGTGCCATCAGCCGCTGACTGATTTCTGGCGGATCGGCAAGGGCATTGCAAAGAAGCTCGAAGCGTACGGCATGCACACGATGGGCGACGTCGCGCGCTGCTCCGTCGGCAAGCCGACCGATTATAAAAACGAGGACCTTCTCTATCGTCTGTTCGGGATCAACGCGGAGCTTCTGATCGACCATGCGTGGGGCTGGGAGCCCACCGAGATCAGGGACTGCAAAGACTATACGCCCGAGAGCAGGAGCCTCAGCCAGGGGCAGGTCCTCTCGCGTCCCTACACGGCTGCGGAAGGCCGGATCGTGGTGCAGGAGATGGCAGACCAGCTGTCGATGGATCTGGTCCGGAAAGGGCTGTATACGGATCAGGTGGGGCTTGCCATCGGGTACGACGTCGAAAACCTGACCGACGCGGCGCGCGCGAGGATGTTCGAGGGCGAGATCGTTTCGGACTGGTACGGCAGAAAGGTCCCGAAGCCCGTGCACGGCTCGATGAACCTCGGACGGCACATGGCGTCGACCGAGCGCATCGTGGACGCGGTCCGCGCGATCTTTGACCGCATTGCGGACGAAACGCTTCTGATGCGGCGGTTCAACGTGACGGTGAACAATCTGAAGACCGCAGACGAGGTCCGGGAAGCGGAAACGCAGCCGGAGCAGCTCGATCTCTTTACGGATCACGAGGCGCGGGCGCAGGCGAAGCTGGCGGAGGACGCGGCGCTCGAAAAGGAGGGGCGCCGGCAGAAGGCGCTATTGAGCATTCGCGATAAATACGGCAAGAACGCCGTGGTGCGCGGACTGAACCTGCAGGAGGGCGCGACGGCGATCGAGCGCAACGCGCAGATCGGCGGGCACAAGGCATAGGAGGACAGTATGACGGAGACGCTTACCCTGTACATCCCGAAGCCGGAGGACGGCTGGTTTTATACAAGGATGATGTCCGATCCGGAGACGATGGCGTACAACGCGCCGTGGTTCCCGCCGGACGGGTGCATCCCGGATCCGGAGAAGGAGTGGAAACGGCTCTGCGCGGACTGGATTGGCGCGGAACCGGAACGGTTCTATGCGTATCTCAAAAGGGGTTCCGACGGCGCGTTCGTCGGAGACGTGTGCTTCCACCGCACGCCGGAACGCGGTTGGTGGGACATGGGCGTTGTGATCTTCGCGCCGGAGCGCGGAAAGGGCTTCGGAAAGCAGGGACTGCGGCTCCTTGCGGAATACGCGTTTTCGCACGGCGTGACGCGGCTGCACAACGAGTTTGAAACGACGCGGGACGCCGCGTATCGGATGCACCGCGCGGTCGGGTTCCGGGAGACGGGACGCGCGGACGGCATGATTTTTCTTGAACTGACCGGGGAGGATTTTGAAAAAGGAGCGCATATGGAACCGAGAGAATTTCTGGATATTCTGCACGTTGCGGAACGGCTGAAGGACACGATGCGGCACTGCACGACGTCGCAGGGACGGCGCGAGAGCGTCGCCGAGCACAGCTACAGGATCGCGCTGATGGCGATGCTGCTGAAAGACGTGTTCCCGGACGCAGACATGGACAGGGTCACACGGATGTGTCTCATACACGACCTCGGCGAATGCTTCACCGGCGACATTCCGACGTTTCTGAAGACCGATGCGGACGCGGAGACGGAGGACAGGCTTCTGGACCGCTGGGTAGAATCGCTGCCTGCGCCGGTCTCACAGGAGCTTTCGGCGCTGTACGCCGAGATGAACGCGCAGGAAACGACGGAGGCAAGGATCTACAAGTCGCTCGACAAGCTCGAGGCGGTGATCCAGCACAACGAGTCGCCGATCGGGACCTGGGAGCCGAACGAGTACGAGCTGAACAAGACCTACGCGTTCGACACCGTGGCGTTTTCGGACTGGCTTACGGCTTTGCGTAAGGAGATCTACAACGATACGATCGAAAAGATCGCATCGGGGAAATAAAAAATCAAAGGAGAAATCATATGAAAATCATTGCAACGAACGAAGCGCCCGCGGCGATCGGACCGTATTCGCAGGGCATGATCACGGGGAATCTCGTCTACACGTCGGGGCAGATCCCGGTGGACCCGAAGACCGGCATGATCGCGGGGGATACGATCGAAACGCAGGCGGAGCAGTCGCTTAAAAACGTCAAAGCGGTGCTGGAGGCGGGCGGCGCGACGATGGACAGCATCGTGAAAACGACCTGCTTCATCGCGGACATGGCGGATTTTGCGGCGTTCAACAAGGTCTATGCAGACTACATCAAGGGCGCGCCGGCACGCTCCTGCGTGGCGGTCAGGACGCTGCCGAAGAACGTGCTGGTGGAGATCGAAGCGATCGCCGAGATCGTCCGGTAACGGAAAGGGACGCGCATGAACGACGCAAGGGAACGGTACGGCGACATCATCGACCGGGAACATCCGACCTCACCGAAGCATCCCCGGATGCTCCGGAAGAATCGCGCCGCCCAGTTTGCGCCGTTCGCCGCGCTGACCGGCTACGACGATCTGATCCACGAGGCGGCGCGGTATACCGAGCGGCGGATCGTGCTCGACGAGAACAAGAAGGAGGAGCTGAACCGCAAGCTCCATGCGCTTCTCGAGACGGATCCGCCCGGGGAAGCGGTCTTTACCTGCTTCGTGCAGGACCCGAAAAAGAGCGGCGGCACGTATGAGGAAGTGACCGGACGGATCACGTGCGCCGACTTCCTATACGGGTATATCACCCTCGATTCGGGACGCGTGCTGGACATCGGCGACGTCGTCGAAATCGAAAGCGACGCGTTTTTGCCCGAGCGATTCTGAACCGAAAACGGCGCTTGTGCGCATGTGTGAAGACGGTTTTAACTTTCCGTTAACAGAGCCCAGAACCGGTTGACCGGACCCCGCTTTCGGAGTACAATATGGTTGAAAACAAGAGCGGGGGGACGATACCATGGAAGAAAAGAAAACGACGCCGATCCTCACGGACGATACCGTGATCGAGGATAAGGAAGTTCCGTTTGAAGATCTGATCTCCGAATTACGCTATTGATCTGAATGGGAAAGGCGCCTGTTTCGGCGCCTTTTTTCGTGCCCCGAAACACCCAGAAACGAACGCAGAGGAGCGTAAAACATGCCGTTTGAGATCATCCGGGACGATATCACGCGCGTAAAGGCGGACGCGATCGTCAATACCGCAAACCCGTTTCCGACCGTCGGCGCGGGGACCGACAGCGCGATCCACCGCGCCGCGGGTCCGGCGCTTCTTGCCGCGCGCGAGAAGATCGGGGAGATCGCGGTCGGGACCGCGGTCGAAACGCCTGCGTTCGGGCTTCCTGCAAAATACGTGCTGCACACCGTTTCGCCCGCATGGACGGACGGCGCGCACGGCGAGGAGGCGCTTCTGAAACAATCGTACGACAGCGCGCTTGCGCTTGCGGACCGGCTCAAGTGCCGTTCGGTCGCATTTCCGCTTCTGTCCTCCGGCAGTTACGGATTTCCGAAGGACGTTGCAATGTCCGTTGCGATCCGCGCGTTCACCGGCTTTCTGCTGACGCATGATCTGCGCATCACGCTGGTCGTGTTCGGCGAGGACTCCTATGCGCTTGCACGCGGGCTGTTCGGCGACCTGAAGACCTATATCGACGACCGGTACGTCGGCGAAACGGAGAAGGCGGAGTACGGCGCATATCCGACCGCAAACGACCACGGACGCCTGCGTCCTCCGATGCGGCCGGGCTTTGCGGCAAAGACGGCGCTTGTTCCGGAAAGCCTCAAAGCCGAGAGCATACAGCCGCGCGAAGATGCGTGCGGCGCGGCGGACGAGGCGGCGCCGTCAAAGCGGTTCTCGTCACTGTTCGATCATGCGGAGAGCACGTTTACGGAGCATCTTCTGGACCTTCTGAAGGAGCGCGGCGAAAAGGATTCGGACGTCTACCGGCGAGCGCAGATCAGCCGGCAGCTGTTCAACAGGATCATCAATAAAAAGGAGTATCAGCCGACCAAGAGCACGGCGATCCAGCTTGCGCTCGGACTTCGGCTGAACCTTGCGGAAACGCAGAAGCTGCTCCATAAGGCGGGATACGCGCTGACGCGCAGCAGCAAGGCGGACCTTGTCGTGCAGTATTTCATCGAGCACGGCGAATACAGCATCGTCGTCATCAATACGGCGCTGTTCGACTGCGGACTGCCGCTTCTGAAAACCGGCGGCGCTTCTTAAAATGTCAACCGGGAATTGACAAAAACCTCCTTTGCGTTTGCTATCATGGGATCAGCAAAAACAAAGGAGGTTCTTCTTATGAACGACAATCTCACGGAACTGGTCTTTATTCTGGATCGCAGCGGCTCCATGGCGGGGCTCGAAGGGGACACCATCGGCGGCTTCAACGCCATGGTCGAAAAACAGAAGCGGGAGAAAGGCGAGGCGCTCCTTTCCGCCGTTCTGTTCAGCAACGACAGCGCGGTGCTCTATGACCGCGCGGATATCAAAAAGGTCGAGCCGATGACCGAGCGGCAGTACTTCGTCGGCGGATGCACGGCGCTTCTGGACGCGATCGGCGGCGCGGTGCATCACATCGGCAACGTGCATAAGTACGCCCGTGAGGAGGACCGCCCGGCAAAAACGGTCTTCGTGATCGTCACGGACGGTATGGAGAATGCAAGCCGGCGCTATACCTACGACGAGGTGCGGCGCATGGTCGAGCGGCAGCGTGAGAAGTACGGCTGGGAATTCCTGTTCCTCGGCGCGAACATGGACGCGATCTCGGCGGCGCGGCGGTTCGGGATCCGCGAGGACCGCGCGGCGCGTTATGCGTGCGATTCCGAGGGAACACAGTTAAACTACACGGTCCTCAGCGAAACGATCGGCTGCGTACGCGAAGGGAAACCGATCGGCAAGAACTGGAAGAAGCGCATCGAGGACGATTACGCCGCGCGCGGAGAGCACTGAACCGGGCGCACAGCGGATTGACGGATGCGCGCCGATGGGGTATAATCATACAGAAATGCGAAGGGAGAACGCTATGAAGGATACCGGAACCGTCCGCGTGACGGGAAGCGGCATGATCCGCTTAAAGCCCGATACCGTGCGCGTTTCGATGACGCTTGAGGGCGTGGAACGCGAATACGCGGCGGCGATCAGACGGTCCGCCGACGATACAGAGCGCGTCCGGGACGCGCTGTGCGCGGCGGGCTTTGCGCGGGAGGCGCTGAAAACACACAATTTCAACGTGCAGACGGAGTATGAGGGCTATCAGACGGAGGGCGTTTACCGGCAGCGTCTGATCGGGTACCGCTTTCTGCATGCGCTTATGATCGAATTCCCGTGGGACAACGAACGGCTCGGAAAGGCGCTGACGGCGCTGATGAACACGGCGCTGACCCCGGAGCTTCGGATCACGTATACGGTGAAGGACCGCGAGGCGGCAAAGAACGCGCTCATCGGCATGGCGATCGCCGACGCAAAAGCAAAGGCGGAGGCGCTTGCCGCGGCGGCGGGGATACGGTTAAAGGGCATCCGGCATATCAATTACGCGATCGGCGAGGACGAGTTTGCGGTGCATCCGGCCATGTTTGCCGGCGCGGCGCGCAAGGCGGCTTTGGACTGCGCGGCGCCGGAGATCGTGCCGGAGGAGATCACGGCGGAGGATACCGTCACCGTCGTGTGGGAGATCGAATGATGACCGGTCAAAACCGGAGTCAGATAATCATTGCAAGGAGGAAACAGTATGGACAAGTATCAGTGCGGCCCCTGCGGCTATATCTACGACCCGGCGGAGGGCGATCCGGACGGCGGCATCGCGCCCGGCACCCCCTTTGAAGATCTGCCCGACGATTGGTGCTGCCCGATCTGCGGCGTAGGCAAGGACATGTTTGAAAAGGTCGACTGACCGAACGAAAAGAAACGCGCCCGTGAAGAACGGGCGCGTTTTTTTATGTCTGCAAACAGATTGGTTTTGCGGTAATAGGGTGTTCTATTTCGAATCGATTGCGGTTGTAAGGCAATTGGATCTGTGATACATTCAGATCGGGAACGGAAGGAGGAAAGATGATATGGAACCGCGATTGCTGTATCAGGCGTCTTTTGTATTTCAGCCCGTTTGGCTGCTTCTGGCGGTTTTATTTGCTGTTTTCCTGACGGTTGCGATCTGCTTTGCCGTCAAAGTCCGAAAATCCAAAGAGGATGAGAAAAAGAAGAAAACCCGCATGTACGGCGGCATGGTGATCGGAATAATCGGAACCGTGTTTCTGCTGTTCAGCATGGCGATTGTCATTCCGGACCAGATCGGAATGTATCAGGCGACAGTCGTCAAATATCAAAACGGGGAATACGAAATTGCAGAGGGATACGTGGAGAATTTTCATCCGATGCCGTGGGGAGGTCACGGTCAGGAATCGTTTCAATTAGACGGTGTGGAGTTTTCATACAGTGATTACACCGTTCAATTCGGTTATCACAATGCAAGATCACACGGAGGCGTGATCACGGGAGACGGTCAGCATTTGCGAATCGGCTATACGAATTACGGTTGGCTCGGAAATGTAATCGTCTATATTGAAGAATTGCCGTAGACGGAAGAAACAACGCTCCCTGCACCGAACGGGTGACGGGGAGCGCTGTTATGTTACCGATAATCCTTACAGCGGCATAATGCCCCAGAGCGCCGCAAAGAGCATGCACAGGATCGAGAATCCCCAGACATAGAGGAAGCTCGCCTTGATGTGGTCCTTGATCTCGACTTCGGCAAGACCGGTGCCGAGAAGCGTTGCCGGAACCATCGGGCTGATGAACGTCGCGCAGTTGCGGCAGACGACCATCGCGACCGCAATCGGCAGCGCGTTGACGCCGAATGCCTGACCGATGCCGATCATGACCGGCAGCATGCCGTAGAAGTAGCTGTCGGTATCGAACGCAAGCGCCAGCGGTACGGACAGGATGCCGATGATCAGCGGCAGATGCTGACCGAGCGCCTTCGGCAGGATCGACGAGATGATGTTCGCCAGACAGCGGACGACGGACGGGATCGCATCCGGCGGGAGCTCCATGACCTTTGCGGACAGGGCTTTGCCGTCTGCACCGATGCTGGTCGTCAGCACGCCCATCAGCACCGCCGCGCCCATCAGCGTGGAGCACATCATGAGCGCCGGACCGGCGTGCAGATTGATGATCTTCTTGTGCATCTTGGCGTTGAAGCCGTAGTTGATGAACAGCGCGAGCGCGCAGCCGATCATAAACGGCACGTAGCTCGGGAACACGTCCCAGATCAGCATTGCAATGATCGCAAGCGTCAGGATGACGTTTACGATGAACAGCTTCGGACGCGCAAGCTCGTTGCCTTCCTGTTCATGCAGAGCTTCCTTGAGATCGACCTCGCCTTCTTTTTCGGCAAGCTTGCCGTGCAGACCTGCGCCGCGGCGCTTTTCAAGGAACCCGGAGAGGACCGCGTGCACAAGCGCGAGCACGATGCCGAAGATCTGGATCGGCAGGATCGTTTTCCACAACGCGCCGGCTTCCATACCCATGACGGACGCAGCGCGCATGGTCGGACCCGCCCACGGCATCAGGTTCAGAACGCCCATCGCGAGGACCGCGATACGCAGAAGCGTGGTCGGACGCATGTGCATGCGTTTGTACACCGGCAGCATGGCGGGGATGACGATGCAGAACGTCGACGCGCCGCCGCCGTCGAGATGACCGACGAGCGCGATGACCGCAGTCACGATGCAGACGCCCACGACGCTGTCGCCGACGAGCTTCATCAGCTTGCCGATGATCACGTCAAACATGCCCGCGTCGGTCATGATGCCGAAGTACAGGACGGAGAAGACGAACAGCGCTGCGGTCGGTCCGGTGCTGGAGAAGCCGGATTTGATCATCGTAGCGATGTCGGCAAAGGAATAGCGGCCCAAAAGGACCAGAATGATCGCGAGGATCGCCGGGAAGACGATGAACGCGAACGCCGGCTGCATTTTGCTTCTGAAAAGCACAAGGACGATCGCGGCGATGGTCAGAAGACCGAGAATGCCGACGAAAACGTTGCCCTGCATGAATCCCCAGACAGAAGTGAAAAAGTTGCCCATAAATACCCTCCTCTATGGCGTCGCTGCGGGAAAAACGATCCCGGAAAGAGGAGCCCTTTCCGGGATCAGGGACATGCTCAGTCGAGCGTATAGGGTTTGATCTTTCTCACGACGTCCAGGATCGTGCCGTCGCGCGCTTCGAGGATCGCGACGACCTTGTCCTCCCACTGGAGGTCGTCGGGCCGTCCGACGAGGGAGTACGCCTTTTCCTTGAGGGACTCGATCGACACGTGCGGAATGCCCGCGTTGTCGAGACACTCGATGAGATCGGGACGCAGGGGGTTGACGGCGATGCCGTAGTCGGTGACAAGAACGTCCACGCAGTCGCCCGGGGTGGTGACGGTCACGACGTGTTCGCAGACCGTTGCCATTCTGCCGCGGATCAGCGGCGTGACGATGACGCAGCACTTAGAGCCCGCCGCGGTGTCCGGATGTCCGCCGGGCGCGCCGCGCAGCACGCCGTCCGAACCGGTCAGCACGTTCACGTTGAAGCCGGTGTCGATCTCCAGCGCCGCGAGCACGACGAAGTCGAGTTTGTTGACGAACGCGCCCTTGTTCGCGGGGTTCGCGTACTGGCTTGCGCTCATCTCAAAGTGGTTCGGCGTCTGGTTGATGGAGTTGACCGCGTCGAGGTCGAAGTCCTGCACGTCGATGACCTTGCCGACCTTGCCCTTCTTGAGCATTTCGACCATCGGTCCGCAGATGCCGCCGATCGCCCAGCCCATCTTGATGCCGCGCTCGTCCATGTATTTTTCGAGGAACAGGTTCGCCGCCAAAGACGGACCGCCGACGCCGGTCTGGAACGAGAAGCCGTCCTTGAAGTACGGCGTCGCCGCAATGACCTTCGCGACGTTTTCCGCCATCATCAGATCGCGCGGGTTCTGCGAGATGCGCGCCGCCGCGGAAGCGATCTTCTTCGGGTTGCCGATCGAATCGACCACGACGACCGCGTCCACGTCGATCGCCTCGACGGACGCAGGCATGTTCGGGAAATCCACGAGGCAGTCGGTGACGACGACCACGTGATCCGCGTACTTCGCGTCGGTCATGGCGTAGCCCATCGAGCCGCAGTTGCTCTTTCCGCCGATGCCGCGGCAGTTGCCGACACAGTCGGAGGTCGGCGCCGCGACGAACGCGATGTCGATATGGACCTCGCCGCCCTCGATCGCGCGGGGACGTCCGCCGTGGCTCCGGACGATCGCGGGGGTCTTCAGCAGACCCTTTGAAACGACCTCGCCGATCTTGCCGCGGATGCCGCTCGTCTGGATGCCGACGACCTTGCCTTCGGCGATGTATTCCGCCACGGGATCGTGCGCCGCGCCGAGGCTCGTCGCCGCGATCGTGAGGTTGTCGAGACCGAGCTCCTCGATCGCCGCCTTCATGACCATGTTGACCACGAAGTCGCCGTCGCGCAGATGGTGATGGAAGGAGAACGTCATGCCGCTCTTTGCGCCGCACTGACGAAGCGCGTCCGCAAGCGTTTCGACGATCTTGCTCTCCTGCGGTTTTTCATAACGGCGGGTACGCGGCGATGCCTTCTGAATGTACTTGCCGTCCATGTAGTTCTTGCCCTGATAGACTTCCTTGCCGTTCACCAGCAGGTAATCGGGAATATCTCTGCCGACGTAATTCTTCATACCAGATCCCCCTCCCAGAGTCCGCATGCACGGGCGAGCTTCAAGGTGCGCTCCGCGCCGGGAATGAATGCGATGTCGATCATCTTGCCGTCGACGGTAAAGACGCCGACGCCCGCTGCGCTCTGCTCACGATAGGCGCGCAGGATCTTTTCCGCCTGCAGGATCTCCTTCTCGGTCGGCGCGAACAGCTCGTGCACGAGACGGATCTGCTTCGGGTTGATGAGGCTCTTGCCGTCGAAGCCCATCGCCTTGTTCTGACGCACCTCGGCTTCGTAGCCCGCCATGTCTTCCAGGTTCGTAAAGACCGTGTCGAAGCACTGTACGCCCGCGGCTCTTGCCGCCATGACCATCTGCCCGCGCGCGACGAGCATATCGATGCCGTCCGGTGTGGGCTTGGTCTGCATGCACTTGCGGAAATCGCCGCCGGAGATCGCGACGCCGAACATACGATCGGAAGCCGCGCAGATTTCGTACGCGTTCAGGATGCCCTTCGGACTTTCCAGCGCCGCCATGAGAAGCGTTCTGCCGACTTCGACGCCGAATTCCTTCTCGGCGGCTTCGGTCGCCGCTTCGACGGTCTTGACGTCCTGCGCGCTTTCGCACTTTGCGATGCGGATACCGTCCGCGCCGCCCGCGACGCACACGCGGATGTCCTCCTGCCAGTGCGGGGTGTCGAGTCCGTTGATGCGGACGATGACCTCGGTGTCGCCGTAGTCGATCGTCTTCAGCGCGTGATACAGCGAAAAGCGCGCTGCGTCCTTCTGATTCTCCGCAACGGCGTCCTCAAGGTCGAGCATGATGCTGTCGCATCCGTAGATATAGGCGTCCTTGATGAGGCCGGGCTTCTGCGCATTCATGAACATCATGGTCCGGCGCAGACGGAACCGTTCGGGTTTCGGCCTCGGGATCACTGGATGACACCTCCCCAGGGAATGTCCTTTTCGGACGCGTCACAGCTTCTGAACACCGCGCATTCCACGCGCGCCTTCAGCGTGCAGTCCAATGCGCCCTTGTCCACAACATTGATCTTTACGCTCGTGACGTCCAGACGCCTCAGCGTTTCCATTACGGTGTCGCGGATCTGGCGGCCGTACTGATTCATCACGCTTGAGGTCAGGGTCAGCTCGATCTTGCCGTCTCCCGGCTCGACCGAAACGAGCGCATCGCTGGATTCCACCGTGCCGGCTGCGGCAGGTTTTTGAATGATCATGAACATCCTCCTTCTTTCACGGGAGTCTCCCGTATTCCAATCTTTATCATATCACCCGGAGCCGCGTTTTGTAACCCCCCAAAATGCTTTTTTGCGATAAAATACATAAAAATACGCACAGAGGGCAGCGCGCGGACCGCGGAGGAACGGCACGGCGGCGCAAAAGGCGGACCGGATCGTTTTTGCCGCCGCGTCTTTACAAAAACAGGTTGTAATTGTATAATTATAAAATAAGCCGTTCGGCTGAAGACATTCAAACCGCAGGGGGAATAATACAGTATGCAGATCAACGATGTGATTCACGGATTCCGGGTCGTGCGCGTACGTCCGGTCGAGGAGCTCCACGCTTCGCTTTGGGAAATGGTTCATGAAAAGACCGGCGCTCAGCTTGCCTGGATCGACCGGAGAGACGAAAACAAGGCGTTTTCGATCGCGTTCAAAACGCTGCCGGAGGATTCCACCGGCGTATTCCACATCATCGAGCACTCGGTGCTGTGCGGATCGGACAAGTATCCGGTCAAGGAGCCGTTCGTCGAGCTTCTGAAAAGCTCCGTGCAGACGTTTCTGAATGCGTTCACCTATCCCGACAAGACGGTCTATCCGGTTTCGAGCCGCAACGACCGCGATTTTCTGAACCTGATCGACGTGTACCTCGACGCGGTCCTGCACCCGCTGATCCATCACAAGCCGGAGATCTTCCGGCAGGAGGGCTGGCGGTACGAAGGCGAGGGAGAGAGCCTCTGCTATCAGGGCGTCGTCTTCAACGAAATGAAGGGCTCTTTTGCGTCCCCGCAGACGGTCATGTACAAGGAGATCCAGCGTCTGCTGTTCCCGGACAACTGCTACCGGCATGTTTCCGGCGGCGATCCCGCATGCATTCCGGATCTCACGTACGAGCAGTTCATCGCAAGCCACAGGAAGTATTATCATCCCTCCAATGCGCGCATCTCGCTCGTCGGCAGCATCGACGTCGACGCGGTCCTGATGAAGATCGACTCGTTCCTGTCCGCGTTCGACCGGCTGGAAGCGGATTTCACGATCCCGATGCAGAGCCCGATCGCGCAGGTCACGGAGGAGGTGCCGTTTGAAATCGGACCGGACGAGCCCTCGGAGGGCAGAGCGATCATCGCGTCCGCATCGGTGCTCGGCACCTTTGAAGAACGCGAGCGCTGCTATGCGGCGTCCGTGCTGTCCGATTATCTGGCGGGAGACAACGACGCGCCTTTGAAGCGCGCGGTCATCGACAGAGGGCTTGCGCAGGATTTCCGGATCGAGATGGAGGACGGCGTACAGCAGCCGATCTTCGGCTGGCAGGCGATGAATACCGACCCCGGTAAGCGGGAAGCGCTGGAGACGACGATCCGCGAAACGGTCGGAAAGATCGTCTCGGAGGGGCTCGACCGCGAGCGCCTTTCCGCGTGCTTCAGAAGCTTTGCGTTCCGCATGCGGGACAAGGAGAGCGGCGGATGGCTGCCGCGGAGCCTCGGCGAAGGGCTTTCCATGCTCGATACGTGGCTGTACGGCGGCGATCCGATGGACGGTCTGACGGTGGAGGCGCCCCTGAACGCGCTGGAAGCGAACCTTGACGGCGAATACTTTACGACGCTTCTTCGTGAGCTGTTCCTGGAAAACACGCACACCGCGACGGTCGTGCTCGTCCCGTCCAAAACGCTCGGCGACGAAAAGCGGGCGAGGGAGGCGGCGCGCGTGCAGGCGGAAAGCGCCGCATGGACGGAGGCGGACCGCGCGCGCATCCGTGCGGAGGCGGAATCGCTGAGGCTGTTCCAGCAGACGCCGGACAGCGAGGAGGCGCTCCGTACGATCCCGATGCTGAAGCTTTCGGATCTCAACGAAAAGCCCGAACCGCTCCGGACGGAGCGGACCGAACGGGACGGCGTGACGGTCCTCCGGCATACGGTCGACACCGATCTTGCCCTGTTCAGGACGCATTTTGCGGCGGACGATCTCACGCTCGACGAGCTGCCCGCGCTGTCGGTCCTGTGTCACGTGCTCGGGAACATGGCGACGAAGCGGCATACCCGCGCGGCGCTGCCGCTTGCGGTCAAGAATACGATCGGACGGCTGGATTTCTCCCCGACCGTGCTGCCCGGAAGCGATGCGGACCATTGCCGCGTGCTGCTGACCGCATCGGCCGCATGCCTGAAGGATCAGACCGATCACGCGGTCGCCCTGCTTTGCGAGCTTCTCAACGAAACCGTGTTTGACGACGCGGACCTTCTGAAGGAAATGGTGCAGCAGATCGCGGTCGGCGCGAAGCTTTCGCTGCCGTCGGACGGGCACCGCTATTCCATGATGCGGTTCGGCTCGTACGTTTCCGCGTACGGCATGGCGAACGAACAGATCGGCGGCGTCGCGTTCATCCGGTGGCTGAATGCGGTCCTCGAAGGCGGCGACGAAGCGGTCGCGGCGCTGCTGCGGACGATGGAGGGCATCCTGAAACGGGTCGTTTCGCAGAAGCGGCTCACGGTCTCCTGCTCGGAAACGGTCGGCAGCGAAGCGATCGGCACACTGATCCGCATGCTGCCCGCAGGATGCTGCACGCCGTCCGAAGCCGCGTATGCGGCGGCGGGAAGCAGGCGCGAGGGCATCCTGATCCCGGCACAGGTCGGCTTTGCCGTCAAGGGCGGAAACCTCAAGCGGTTCGGCATCCCGTATTCCGGCAGCATTCCGGTGCTTGCAAACGTTTTGAATTACACCTACCTCTGGAACACGATCCGCGTGCAGGGCGGCGCGTACGGCTGCGGCTTTATCGGCCGCGATACCGGCGAGCTTGCGTTCTATACCTACCGCGATCCGAAGCCCGCGCGTTCTCTCGGCGTTATGCGCGAGGCGGCGGCGTTTGTCCGCAGGTTTGCGGAGGACGATCCGGATCTCACCGGGTTTATTCTCAGCGCGATTTCGTCGGTGGATCCGCTGCGCACCGCGGACGTTAAGATCGCGGCGGGCGACAACCGGTACTTCCGCGGCATCACGGAGGAGGAGATCGCGGATCGCTATCGCACGCTGATCCATACGACGCCGAAGGACCTTGTCCGGCTCTGCGATATGCTCGACCGGATCGCCGCCGATCCGTCCGTGTGCGTGACGGCGGGGCAGGAGCTGCTCTCCGCGTGCGGCGGCGAGATCGAGGACACGATCACCGTTTGACGGAGGAACAGACCTTGAACGCGAGGGAAAAGCTGAAGGAAGGCAACCGCCTGTATCTTGCCGAAGGAGACGGCGCGCTCCGCGAGCGCACGGCGAGGGAGGGGCAGACGCCGTATGCGATCGTGGTCTGCTGCTCGGATTCGCGCGTGATCCCCGAGAAGATCTTTCATGCGGACATCGGCGATCTGTTCGTGATCCGCGTGGCGGGGAACGTGCTCGACCGGCACCAGCTCGGCAGCATCGAATACGCGGCGGAGCATCTGCACTGCCCGCTGGTGCTGATGCTCGGACACACCGGCTGCGGCGCGGTCGCCGCGGCGCTGTCGGGGCACGCGGAGGGATACGTCTCGCTGATCACGGACGACATCCGCCGCGCCATCGGCATGGAGACCGATCCCCTGAAGGCGTGCAGGGCAAACGTCCTGCACGGGGCAGAGACGATCCGGGAAGCGTTCCGGGACCGTCCGGCGCTGAAGCCGCTCGAAATCGCGTGCGCGGTATACGACGTTGCGTCCGGCGCGGTCGAATGGCTTTGAGCGATGCACACGCAAGAGGCTGTTCAAAAACGCTTTGAACAGCCACAATGAATTCTCGCTTCGCTCCGTGAATTGTCCTTTGGACATGAATTTCCCCTCGCGGGGAATGAATTGACGCCGAACGGCGT
>Ga0310697_10001426_pt1 | contig 28064 bp, 20 predicted proteins | sample 172DNAGHGlowgp2_FD_203883 | JGI IMG/M metagenome (GOLD analysis project Ga0310697, IMG submission 203883) | Sheep rumen microbial communities from Palmerston North, Manawatu-Wanganui, New Zealand - 1728 DNA GHGlow gp2 (v2) (version 2) | ecosystem: Host-associated > Mammals > Digestive system >...
AGAGAAGTTAAGCCCGCTTGCGCCGATGGTACTGCACACCCGTGGGAGAGTAGGTAGCCGCCACTTTTGCTCAGAAACCCTTCAGCCGAAAGGCTGGAGGGTTTCTGAGCAATGGACAATGGACAATGTATAATGGCGGAGCATTTCAGAGAACTGAGTGTTCTCGGAAAGCGCACGGGTGCAGCCACTTCACGTTCATTTTGCCAGTTCCTTACTGTTCAATCTTCGTTTGGTAGAACGATTTTTTGTCCTTCATCTTGTCGGCTCGCGAAGGTTATTCATTTTATGAGAACTCATTTTAGCCTTTATTTCACCACCACCTTTCGGCCATTGATGATGTTCACGCCGCGCTGTGGCTTTGTCAGTCGCTGCCCCTTCAGGTTGTAGAGATGTCCATCACTCTTTGAAGAGGGTGTGGTGGTTCTTTCTATGCCGTTAACCTGTTCGATAGGTCCTTCCAGTTTCGTCACACGACCGGCGAAGAGTATGGTGTTGGTTGTGTGGTTTTGAATGGTGAAATAGAAGGGGCGATCCACCTTGAAGTCCTGATAATCCTCAGGGCGCGTGAGATCAATGCCTGTGGCCTCTTCAATGACCGTCAGCGCCGCGGCCTCTGTGCCTTTTTCATCCACTATAATCTTACTCAGCTGGTAAATAGCACTGATGGCACGGTTCACCTCGCTCATCTTTGTGAAGTCAGCCATTTCATCAAAAGCATCTGTCACGCCCATGCCTTTCAGCACTGTTTCCAAATCGTATTGCCCATCAATTTCGAAGCGAGGCATATAAAGGTTCACGTGCTGGTATTGCAGCTGTTGTGCAGCGTTCCAGTCCTCGTAAGTCAGCGGTGGCAAGGTATAACCTTCGAGCGGAACAAAGATAGTCATCGAGAAATTCCCGTTAGTACCGTAATCCATCGTGATGGTTTGGAACGACGGCGTGACGGCACACTGAAAAACATCGCGCGCCAGCATCATATCCACAGTGGTGTATGTCTCGTTGTTCAGGAAAAATTTTCCCTGTTCGGTGAGTTCCGGCGCGAAAGGCTTGCTCCAACTGCCTTTGAAATACAGGGCATTCATCAGCACAACATCTAAATCGTTGGATTGGGGCTCGTCGTATAACTTAGGTATGAGACCGTGCGTGTGGTCGCTGACCCAGTTGTTGATCTTGTTGATTCCCTCCCATGTGTCGAAGTTCACCGCGTCCACGCAGGCATCATAGTCATTGCGTAACGCCTGCATGAACTCCTCATACAGCTGTGCGTCGGGTCGTGTCCACAGGGCGTTAGCCAGCTCACACTGAGGATACCAGCCGTCATAGACCTCGCGTGGATCGCCATCAGGATCCCACATCATATTCCTATATACCTCTTCATCGTAGGTTGGGCGCGCAGTCAACGTCTTGGCTAACTGCTTATTGAAAGCTCCAATCTCCTCATTGCTAAGGCCCGTGGTGCCGAGCGCCTGTTGTAACTGACTAAGCGTGTTACCCGCTGCGCCGTTCTGCACCATGGACAGCGCGATTTGCACCGATAATGGGGAGAAACATACATTGTCTGTTTCATTATTAGCCACAGCATTAAACAGCTCGAACGCTGACAGCTGGTATGCCTTGGTCATCTGGGTCTTCGCTTCCTGCGCCTGCCCATTCATGGTGAGTGCCATAAGCACTAATGAAAGTATCGTCTTTTTCATCATCGTTAGTTTGTTTTGATTTGTTAGCTGCTACAAAAGTAGCCTTTTCTATTAATATTTATACATGAATCTCCGAAAATATTTCAGTGAGGCTTATGTTTTTAACATTTTTTACTTCACCACCACCTTTCGGCCATTGATGATATTCACGCCGCGTTGTGGCTTTGTCAGTCGCTGCCCCTTGAGGTTGTATATGCTCCCCTGTTTCACGGGAGAGAGTGTGTGGGAGAGGCCATCCTCATCTTTGATATTGAACTCTGCGGAATACACCTCATTCTCGTTCTCGATGGTGATGGTATAGGAGCCCTTGGGATAGATCGATATATCCGTGTTGAGGGCTACAACATTGCTGGTCTGCACCACCTTATTATATAAAGGCTGTCCAGCGGCATCAAGAACGGTGATCGTATAAGGACCCGTTAGCGTTTTGAAGTTGACGAACAGCTCCTTGACCGAGTACTCACCCGTCACCGTCTCTTCATCACTCGCAGCTGCCTCTCCTCTCCTCGGTGCTTTCGGCTTCGTCTTCACCGTATGCGTGAAATCCAACCAGTTCTTCTTAACGTGAGAGGGGCTCCCAGTGTCATAGAAGATAATGCTCAGATCTTCATCGTAGTAGAGTACTTCGTCGTTGACCGTACACGATATCAGCACTTCATTGAGCGTACCAGTCGGGTATTCCCCAATGATATTATTCAATGGGCTGGATGAATTGCCGACGCCTTCCATCCATGTGTTAATAAGTTCCAGAGGTCCTGATGCCTGCAGCTTGATGCACTGCCCCTTGAAGCGTTCTGTTTCAGAGTAGGCTTTTTGGACGACGGTATAATAGACTTGATTCCCAAAACCATCGTCTATGAGGATATTGTCATCTACCGACGGATTGAAATCGTAGAGTAAGCAGCCAGTTTTACTGCCGGGTTTGAAAAAATAGGTTTGTGAGTTTTCCTCATACAGCGCTCCGACGTAGCTTGCTTCGGCAGATGCTGGGTCGTCAAAGCAGAACCATTCTTTGCACATCAACTTCTTACACTGATGCATTCCTATTATGGTGTCGTTGGCTATGGTGTATGATCTCAAATGAAAGTCCTTGTCTGGGATGCTCGTCAGCCATACCTTCCCCTCTTCGATGATGGGGCGATAGGTTGTAGGAGTCAAGGCATCAAGGATTTCATCAGCTAAGCGATGCTTGTAAATGACTTCAGAACCGACATTCACTTGTAACAATCGATGGTCTTCATCCCTGAGGATTTGTAGGTTAACTTCCGGGCTGTAAGTACTTCCTATGCCTTCATACCATATGTTAGGATGATGATCTATGTTGTCATGTATTAGGAAATAGCGAAGGTGGAAATCATCATTATACCCTGGATTTGTAAGCGTACATGATATCAAGGAATCTTTCAGTTCGGAATATGGATAAGGGAAGAAAGAGACCTCGAAAGTTTCCTCTGTTCCGCGAAAGTCATACAACAGCCTTGGGGTCTCATCACCTTCACGAATATAATAAACTTGCTTCCCCTCCTCATAGATAGATGCGACAAAGGCGTTCTTCAGATTCTTTCCCAGTCGACTGTCATAGGGCATCAGACTGTCGTCGCACATCCATTTCTTGCATTGATGACCGCCAACAATGGTGTCACCACCGAAATAATAAGTAATGATAGCACTAGGAGTATCTAGCCACATACCGTCACCCACTATCCACACTTTCCCCTCCTCGATGAAGGGATGATAGTCGGTTGGTTGGTTGTCCAAAGCCACTATCTTCTCGAACTTGCTCCAAGGCTCTGTAGCTTTGTAAGCCTCGAGTGCAGATGCAGGAACGTGCAGAGTAGCGTTTTCAAAAGCTTCGTCGTCAAATGTGCCTCCTCCTGTTGTCGGAACGGCCTCTGCATAGCAGTAAATATCAGCCAGTTCTAAGCAAAAGAGGATAGCAAAGTTGCCAATGCTGTTGACAGATGATGGAATCAATACGGACGTCAAGTTCATACACCCTAGGAATGAATAAGTCCCGATTTTGGAAACCCCGCTGGGAACAACCAATTCACTTATTTCCTCTTCATTCAAAAAAAGACGATGAGCATAATAAAGAGGGTTGCTGTATGCTTCCTCGAAAATGATATTACACCAAGCTGTTAAGTCTGTAATGTGGACTGAAGTCAGCCCCGTACAATTATGGAAAGCCCCTCCATCTATGCGGGTAACAGATGAAGGAATAGTCACAGAGGTTAGAGCCGGACAACCAGCGAAAGCCCCTCCGCCAATGCTAATGACTCCATCCGGAATAGTCACAGAGGTCAGAGCCGAGCAATCAGCGAAAACACAACTCTCAAGGGTGGTGACAGATGATGGAATCGTCACAGACGTTAGTCCTGTGCAACAACGGAAAGTATCTTCTCCTATGTTAGTGAGTCCCTCTGAAAGCGTCAATGAAGTCAATCCTGAGCAATACATAAAGGCTCCAAGGCCAAAGCTGTTTATAGATGAAGGAATAGTCACAGAGGTCAGCCCAATACATCTTTCGAAAGCAAAATTTTCGATTCTAGTAACAGAATATTCCGTCCCCTCTACCATGATGCTGGAAGGAATAATCACATTGCCCTCGTATCTGGGGTCTTTTTGAATAACCGTTGCAGTCCTTTCTTCGGTATTGACATCATAATTAATGCCGTCGATCTCCACTTCTACTGCTCCCGCTCCGAAGCTCGCGAGCAGGTACATCATGATAAAAAAGCCGAATCGTTTCATTGTTGTATATCTTTAGAGGTTAATAAATCTGTTCTTGCCGACAGGAAAAAGGGCCGGTGAAAGGGCCATTCTACCTTGTCGTTGGTTTGCGGGGGCAAAGATACGGACTTTTTTCGGATGTTGTATCACCTACCCCATGGAAAATATTTGAGTAATGCAAATGGGTTAATGGGTTAATAATTAGCTTACTGACTCTTTTGACCCATGGAAGGGGGGTGGAAAAGTTTTACTGAAGGATGATAAAAGAGAAGAAAAATGCTGTTTTTTGACACCGCAAATGATGGCTGATCGCAACAATGTTGTCTGCGTATCTACCACGATACGTGCCAGCGAAGTGCTGCCGTTCCTGTCTGTTGTGTCAAATCGAGTAATATCCTTGTCGATGAATAAATATGATGCTGATATTCATGCCATTGGACTCAAAAATCATGAATATCGTAGCAAAATCATGCGATTTCACTCGATTTAGTCATTATTTTGTGTTAAGCAATCTTAAAATCGACCCTGTTTTTGCCTGTTTCGTCACATCGTCACGCCTTTGTCACACCTTCCGTCACGGCATTATCGCTTGATGTTCAACGCTGTATCGCAATAGTGTGACGATGTGACGACTATTCGTCCTTCATGTATGTTCTTCTCGCTGTGGATTCCCCTTCTGTTTGCTACTGTTGAGACATACAACCGTGTGGGTTGTTCGGTCGCGATCGAACAACCCACACGGCTGTATGTGTTTCGCTTCACTGCTGCAGCCTTGACGGCTCACCGTTCCTCATGCAGCTGCTTGACAGGGAAGGTGAAGTAGGTGTCGGGGAAAGGTTCGTCGCGTAGGGTGAAGTGCCACCACTCGGTGTCGAGGGGCTTGAAGCCGTGGGCAAGCATGGCGCGGCGAAGAATCATACGATGTTCAAATTGCTCGGCTGTGATGCTGCGCCCCGTTGGGCTTTTGGCGTTGTCGCCCGTGTATTCGCCTGTCTCGGGATTGCCGCAGAAGTCGGGATGGCTCTCAGGTCCAAACCAGTCGAAGGTGCCTCCCATGTCGAGCTCTTTTTCTGTTGTCATGTCGAAGAGCGTGAGATCGACGGTTGATCCACGTGTGTGACCACTTCGTTCATAGATGTACTCCTGTTCGAAGAGCACGCTCTTGTCGAGGTCGGGATAGAAGTAAGTCTTCATCTCGGTGGCCGACAGGTCCTCAGCCCATCGCACGAAATGATCGACGCCTTTCTGTGGGCGATAGGCATCGTAGATTTTCAGTCGGTAGCCCTGGCTCTTGATATCGTCGCTCACGGCCTTGAGTGCCGTTGCCGCTTCGCGTGTCAGCAGGGCAGTAGGCTGTTCATAGCCGTCGATGCGTGAGCCTACGAAGTTGTAGGTCCCGTAGTAGCGGATCTCCAGGATGACATCAGGTACGATGTCGGTTATTGTGACGAACCGGCTGGCATCGTCGGTGGGGCTGATTGTTTGGGTGGTGGCTTCATTGCGGTTGTAGTGGGTCACGATGCCCAAACAACAACAGGCGACCAAAACGAGGAAGGCGGCGATGATCCAGAGTTTCTTCTGTTTCATGGGATGATTGTTATTTGAGTTGAGAGTTGAGAGTTGAAAGTTGAAAGTTGAAAGTTCTTCGCAGCGAAGCGTCGCAAGCGCTGATCGGAAAGTTTTGTGTTTCGAAGGACAAAAGTAGGCATAATTGACGATTGATGATTGCCGATTGATGATTTATTTGTTTTTTATGTCGTTTTTTTGTTTTTTAAAGGTATGAGAGCGTGTGTTTCTGCAGAAAATGCTTACTTTTGCAGAGCAAAACAACGTGGATGCCTTTGCGCATCGTAGCACAAAATAGTGATCGACGTATGAAGTATGCAGATTTACCGAAACAGAAACTGAGTCATCTGGTGAAGCCGAATGGTGTTACGCTGGAGGATTGGCAGGTGATGCTCCGCATGCAACAGGCCTCTCGTGAGGCGCTGGACGTGGAATGTGTGAGCGAGCGTTATTATCCCGGTGAGTACCGCGTAAGCAGTCCCAAATCGGGAGGCGTGTATAAGGTGGTGTTCCGTGGAGCCAAGAGCCCTTGGAACTACTGCGATTGCATGGATTTCAAGACTTCTCAGTTAGGGACCTGCAAGCATATCGAAGCAGCCCGTCAGTGGATTGCGGATCACCACAAGCGCATCCACTGGGATTTGCCGGCGTACACGAGCGTATTCCTGAGCTATCGCGGCAACGAGCGTCAGGTGAAGATCCGCATCGGTTCGGCTCATGAGGCTGCGTTCCGCAAGTTGGCTGAGAGGTACTTTGATGCTCTGGATACGCTGCTTCCGAAGGCGTTTGAGCGTTTCGGTGAGTTCCTGTCGGAGGCGAAGCAGATCGACGACAGCTTCCGCTGCTATCAGGATGCCCTGGACTTCGTGGCGGAACAGCGTGAAGCCATCGCCCGTCGTAAGATGGTTGATGAACGTTACGATGACGAGGCTCTTGACGCTTTGCTCTCCACGAAGCTTTATCCCTATCAGAAGGAAGGCGTACGCTTTGCGGCACGTGCCGGCAGGGCTATCATCGCGGATGAGATGGGACTCGGCAAGACGGTGCAGGCTATCGCCACGGCGGAGCTGCTGCGTCGCGAGGGATTGATAGGCAGCGTGCTGGTCCTTTGTCCTACGACGTTGAAATATCAATGGAAACGCGAGATAGAGCGTTTCACGAAGGCAAGGGTGCAGGTGCTGGAAGGCGTCGCTGAACGTCGTCGCGAACAGTTGAACCTCGATGCCGACTATCGGATTGCTTCCTATAATAATATGGTTGATATGTCCGTTGACACGGTAGATATGCTGGTGATGGACGAGGTGCAGCGCCTGAAGAACTGGAACACGCAGATCTCGCGTGCCGCCCGACGCATCACCTCCCGTTATGCGCTCATCCTGAGCGGCACGCCGCTGGAGAACAAGCTGGAGGAGCTGTACAGCATCGTGGAGCTGGTGGATCAGTATCTGCTGTCGCCTTACTATCTGTTCCGCGACAGGTATATCGTCACGGATGTGGAAGGTCGCACGATAGGTTATCGCAATCTGGGCGAAATCCGTCAGCGGCTTGCCGGCGTGATGATCCGTCGCACGAAAGCCGACGTCGCACAGCAATTGCCAGCGCGAATAGACAAGAACCTCTTTGTCCCGATGACCGAGCAGCAGATGGAAGCCCATCATGACTTGAAGCTCCAGGCCGCCCGTTTGGTGTCGAAGTGGCATCGCCAGCATTTCCTCTCGGAGATGGACCGCCGTCAGCTGCTGCTCACGTTGCAGCAGATGCGCATGACGTGCGACAGCCTGTATGTCCTCGACGAGCACAGCCGCTACGACACTAAGGTGGAGGAGGTGATGAACATCCTCAACGAGTGCGGCGTGACGGTGAACGGCGAGGGGCGGGAGGACGCCGGCGCTCACGCGCCGGCCACGGTGGCAGGGGAGACAGCGATGGCAGGGGAGACTGCGGTTCCGAAGGTAGTGATCTTCAGCCAATGGGAACGCATGACGCGATTAGTGGCTCAGGAGTTGGAGCAGAGTGGGGTAGAGTTTGTCTATCTCCATGGGAATGTTCCTTCACGCGAACGTAATGAACGCGTTGAGCAATTCCAAAGCGATCCTCAGATTCGCGTGTTCCTTTCTACGGATGCCGGCTCCACGGGCTTGAACCTTCAGGTGGCCAACGTGGTCATCAACCTCGATCAGCCATGGAACCCAGCCATCAAAGAGCAGCGCATCGGGCGCATCCATCGCATCGGTCAGCAGCGCTGTGTCGAGGTTATCAACTTGATTTCGGCGGGCACCATCGAGGAGGATATGCTCTCGCGCCTCCATTTCAAGACCTCGCTGTTCGAGGGCGTCCTGGATGGCGGTGAGGACGCGGTGTTCCTCTCAGACCTGCAATTTGACAATTTGCTGAACGGCCTTAGCGATTACATCGAGGACGAGCATGACAACGTGTCGGGCATTGCCGTAGATGACGAGGAGCCGAAGCGCGAGACTGAAGTTCAACAGACATTGACCTTTGAAGAACCGGCCTCACAACCTCCGCTGCTTCAACGCCTGGCATCGGAGGTGGCAGAACTGCTTCTGGCCGACGAACCGACCCGTCAGAAAGCTGTCTCATGGCTTCGAAGCCTGACGGCAACGCTCATGCTGCTGTTTGTGCTGTTGCCCTTGCAGGTCGTTGGCGCTACCTTTGAGCCCGAACGCGAAAACCGTTCGCCACGGTTTGCACAAGAGACCGATTCCTCATCGCTCAGATTGCGTTATTATACTCCTGCACGTATTTGGGTTGAAGCGTTGCCGGTGGGCAACGGACATATTGGTGCCATGGTCTTCGGCGGTACGAAATCCGAGGAGATCCAACTGAATGAAGCGACGTTCTGGGGTGGCGGTCCTCACCGCAACGATTCGCCCCGCGCCTTGGACAGCCTTCAGCGCGTTCGTCAGCTGATTTTTGACGGCAAGCATCCTCAGGCTCAGCAGCTCATGGATCGTACGTTCTTCACGGGGCGCAATGGTATGCCCTATCAGACATTGGGCAGTTTGAGGATTGACCAAACGCAAAATGGAAATGTTCAATCCTACGAGCGCAGCCTCGATCTGTCCACGGCAACGGCAACAACTCGTTGGACCGATGACCGCGGTTGCACGTTCACCCGTGAGGTGATCTCTTCGTTGGCGGACGGTGTCGTCGCCATTCGCATGACCTCGTCACAGGCTCAGGGCTTGAACTTCACTTTGCGTTTCACCTCCCCTCTCGACATCCGTCGTTCTTCAACGTCAGATGCCTTGGTGATGACAGGCCGCGGCCGTGACCACGAAGGCGTGAAGGGTGTTGTCGAAATGCAGACCGAGGCCCGTGTGCAGCTTCGCGACGGCGAGCAGGCGTTGACCGATTCTACGCTCACCGTGAGCCGTGCTACCGAAGCCCTCATCTTCGTTGGCGCAGCAACCAATTTCGTGAACTACCACGATGTCAGCGGCAATCCGTCCGAGCGTGTCAAGGCCTTGATGGCTTCCGCCGTTCATCGTTCGTGGCCTCAACTGCATCAGGCTCATGTGGCCGCCTATCAGCATTATTTCAACCGCGTTCGCTTGCATCTTGCCGGCAGTAGTGCTGAGGTCGATACGATGCAGACCGACCGCCGTGTCGTGCGTTTCTCGCAGGGCAACCCCGATCCATCGTTGGCGGTGCTGATGTTCAACTATGGCCGCTATCTCCTGATCTCTTCGTCACAACCCGACGGTCAGGCAGCCGGGTTGCAGGGTTTGTGGAACAAAGACTTGCTGGCACCTTGGGATGGCAAGTACACCATAAACATTAACGCTGAGATGAATTATTGGCCTGCCGAGGTGTGTAATCTCAGCGAGCTTGCAGAGCCTTTGTTTAACCTTATCCGCGACCTCAGCGTGACTGGTCAGGAGACGGCACGAACGATGTATGGGGCTCGTGGTTGGACGGCGCACCACAACACCGATATCTGGCGTTCGACGGGTATGGTCGACTTCGCTTATTCTGGTGCCTGGCCGATGGGAGGAGCTTGGCTGACGACTCATCTATGGGAACATTGGCTCTACACGGGCGATCTTGATTTCCTGGCCTCGTCTTATCCTGTGATGAAGGGCGCTGCGGAGTTCCTGTTGAGCTTTATGATTCCTCATCCCCGCTATGGCTGGCTCGTCACTTGTCCTTCGCTGTCGCCCGAACATGGTCCCGAAGGCGGTCAGACCCATGGTGCGTCGGTGTGCGCCGGACCTGTGATGGACACACAGATAGCCTTCGACGTGTTCTCGCAGACCATTCAAGCCGCCTATGAACTACACGTCGATGCCGCTTTCCGCGACACGCTGATGCAGGCCATCAACGCATTGGCTCCGATGCAGATAGGCCGCTACGGACAGTTGCAGGAATGGCTTGAGGACTACGATGAGATCTACGACCACCATCGTCATGTCTCACACCTCTATGGTCTATATCCCAGCAGCCAGATCAATGCTACCGAGACGCCCGATGTCTGGCGTGCCTGTCGCACGAGTCTCCTATATCGCGGTGATGATGCTACGGGATGGAGCATCGGATGGAAGCTCAATCTATGGGCTCGTCTGTTGGACGGCAACCATGCCTACACGATGATCCGCACCCTGCTCAGCCTGTTGCCGAGCGACCGCGCCGGTCGTCGTTTCCCAGCCGGTCGCGTCTATCCTAATCTCTTCGATGCTCATCCGCCATTCCAGATCGACGGCAACTTCGGCTTCACGGCCGGCGTGGCAGAGATGTTGGTGCAGAGTCACGAGGGATTCATACGCCTGTTGCCGGCTTTGCCCGACGCCTGGCCCGAAGGAGCGGTCAGCGGATTGCGATGCCGTGGCGGCTTCGAGGTCAGCTTCAGGTGGAAGGAAGGGCGTGTCACGTCGCTTACGGTGAAGAGCCTCTTAGGCAATTCCTGTAAGATTGATCCCGGCCATGGCGCCGAGGTGATGCAGTTCAATACCAAGGCCGGTGAGACCTATCGGTTCAGGAATATCAAGTATAATCAATAAATAATAGAATATAACAAGATGAAACTTAACATTGCGGTGTTGCCCGGCGACGGTATCGGGCCTGAGATTAGCGAACAAGGCGTGGCCGTGATGTCCGCTGTTTGTAAGAAATTCGGACATGAGGTGCACTACGAGTATGCCCTCTGCGGCGCCGATGCTATCGACAAGGTCGGCGATCCTTTCCCCGAAGAGACTTTCCAGACGTGTATGCATGCCGATGCTGTGCTCTTCTCGGCTGTCGGTGACCCGAAGTACGACAACGATCCTACGTCCAAAGTGCGTCCCGAGCAAGGCCTGTTAGCCATGCGCAAGCGACTGGGCCTTTATGCCAATATACGTCCAGTCGAGACGTTCGACTGCCTCATCCATAAGTCGCCACTGAAAGATGAGTTGGTGCGCGGCGCCGATTTCATTTGCATCCGTGAGCTTACGGGCGGTATGTATTTCGGCGAGAAATATCAGGATAACGACAAGGCCTACGACACCAACTATTATACGCGTCCCGAGATAGAGCGCATCCTGCGTGTCGGTTTCGAGTATGCCCGTCGCCGTCATCATCACCTGACGGTGATCGATAAGGCCAACGTGTTGGCCAGTAGCCGCCTGTGGCGTCAGATTGCCAAGGAGATGGCTCCGCAATACCCCGATGTCGTGACTGACTTCATGTTCGTTGACAATGCCGCGATGCGAATGCTGCAGGAGCCTAAGTTCTTCGATGTCATGGTCACGGAAAACACGTTCGGGGATATCCTCACCGATGAAGGTTCGTGCATCACCGGCTCCATGGGCTTACTGCCTTCGGCTTCGACGGGCGACCATACGCCCGTGTTCGAGCCTGTTCACGGCTCCTGGCCCCAGGCCGCAGGTCAGAACCTCGCCAATCCTTTGGCACAGATTCTCAGCGCGGCGATGCTCTTTGAGTACTTCAACCTCGAAGCCGAAGGCCGCCTCATCCGCGAAGCCGTCCGTGCCAGTCTTGATGCCAATGTCCGTACGCCGGAGATACAGGTCGAAGGCGGAGCACACTATGGCACACGGGAAGTCGGCGAATGGATTGTGAACTACATTGAAAGGAGTTGAAAGGAGTTGAAAGTTGAAAGTTAAGAAAGAAGTGTCAAAGAAGATTATAGCTTTGTGGATGTGTGCATGGCTCGCGATAGGCGCTTTTGCACAGAATACGTATCAAGATTTGGTGCGTCAGGGTATTACGGCCATGGAGGATGACAGCCTGAAGCAGGCGGAACAATTGTTCCGTGAGGCGCTGAAGGCTGCGCCAGCGGCACAGGGTAATGCTTTGGTGTGGAGCCATCTGGCCGGTATCTACGAACGGACGGGACGCGAGCATGAAGCCTTGGAAGCCTATAACATCGCTTTGGGGTTGGCGCCACAGACCGTGGGATTTCTTCTTAGCCGCGCTTCTTTATATATGAAGTTGGGCAATGAGTCGCGGGCATTGGTCGATTACAACGATGTCCTCGACCTTCGTCCCGACCACCCCGAGGCGCTGCTCATGCGTGCTTTCATCAAGCAACGGCAACGCTTGTTGAGGGATGCCAGGACAGACTTCGAGCATCTCCTGCGTTTGCAACCGACTCACGAGCAGGCGTTGTTGGGGTTGGCGTTATTGAACGATGCCGACCGTCGGCCTCACGAGGCCATGGAAACCATCAACCGCGTCATAGAACTCTATCCCAGTCATGCCGCAGGTTATGCGCTGCGAGCGGGGATGGAGATGGATCGCAGAATGTATGAACACGCTGAGGCAGACTACACCGAGGCTATACGCTTGGAACCAAACAACGTGGATTATCGTCTGGCCCGAGCACGATTATATTCAAAGACGAAACAGAAAAGCAAGGCCCGCGAGGATGTCCGGGCTGCAGCAAAGTTGGGTGCTACGGCAGAGGAACTGGCAGGAGCCGCAGGAGGGAATGAACGATGATTACCTGCTGGCGTACATGTCTTCGTAGTAGCGTTGGTAGTCTCCGCTGGTGACGTTGTCCATCCAAGCCTGGTTGTCGAGATACCAGCGAACGGTTTTCTCTATGCCTTCCTCAAATTGAAGTGACGGTTCCCAGCCGAGCTCACGTTGGAGTTTGGAACTGTCGATGGCATAGCGAAGGTCGTGGCCGGCGCGGTCGGTGACATAGGTGATGAGGTTCATATCCTCGCCTTCCTGGCGGCCCAGCAGACGGTCCACGGTGTTGATCAGCACTTTGATGATGTCGATGTTCTTCCACTCGTTGAAACCTCCGATGTTGTAGGTCTCGGCAACCTTGCCTTCGTGGAAGATAAGGTCGATGGCACGTGCATGATCCTCGACATAGAGCCAGTCGCGAACGTTCTCGCCTTTGCCATATACAGGCAACGGCTTGCGATGGCGTATGTTATTGATGAACAGTGGAATCAGCTTTTCGGGGAATTGGTAGGGGCCGTAGTTGTTGGAGCAATTGGTGACAATGGTCGGCATTCCGTAGGTGTCGTGGTAGGCACGTACGAAATGGTCGGAGCTGGCTTTAGCCGCCGAGTAAGGCGAGTGGGGCTGGTACTTCAAGTCCTCGGTGAAGAACTGTTCGCCGTAAGCCAGGTGAGACGCGACGGTGGACCCATCGCGCACACTATAGGCTGAGGCCTTAGTGGTGAAGGGAGCGGGAATACCTTCGGGATGGGTCATCTCAAGAGCGCCATAGACCTCGTCCGTTGAGATGTGGTAGAAACGTTTGCCCTCGTAGCGCTCAGGCAGGCTTTCCCAATAGACCTTAGCGGCTTGCAGCAGCGAGAGCGTTCCCATGACATTTGTCTTTGCGAAGGTGAAAGGATCCTTGATGCTGCGATCGACGTGACTCTCAGCGGCGAGATGGATGATGCCGTCCACGTGCTCGTCCTGAACGAGCTTGAGCACGTTCTCGAAGTCGCAGATGTCCATGCGGACAAACTTGTAGTTAGGCTTGTCTTCAACGTCCTTCAGGTTGGCAAGGTTACCAGCGTAGGTGAGCTTGTCGAGGTTGATGATCTTATACTCGGGATATTTATTGACGAACAGGCGGACCACGTGAGAGCCGATGAAGCCGGCGCCGCCGGTGATGATGATGCTATGCATGTCAGTAAGTTGAAAGTTGAGAGTTGAAAGTTGAGAGCGTAGAGATTAGGGATTGAAGATGAAGGGGTTGTCAAAGTCAGCAAGTAAGGGCAAAGTGAGGTCTTTCTGGCTGCGGATAGCTTCATCGATGGGGATGCGCCAATCGATGTCGAGCGCGGGGTCGTCGAGTTGAATGCCACCGTCGGCTTCAGGGTGATAGAACTCATCGCACTTATACTGAAACACAGCCGTTTCCGTAAGCACGGAGAAGCCGTGGGCAAAGCCCTTGGGGATGAAGAACTGACGATGGTTCTGCTCGCTGAGTTCCACGGCGACGTGCTGTCCAAAGGTCGGAGAGCCCTTTCGGATGTCCACCGCCACATCAAGAACTGCTCCGCGCACACAGCGGACAAGCTTTGTCTGTGTGAAGGGAGGGCGTTGGAAATGCAGGCCGCGAATGACACCGCGCTGGCTCATGCTCTCGTTGTCCTGAACAAAATGAATGTCACCCACGGCAGCCGCAAAGTCACGTTCGGAATAGCTCTCGAAGAAATAACCACGCTGGTCGCTGAACACGCGCGGTTCGATGATCAGTAAGCCTTCAATAGGCGTTTTAATGACTTCCATGATGCTTTACACTCCTTCGTCGTCGTTGTCTTCAAGTTCTACTTCGCTACGTTCGTCGCGTGTTATGCTCATGCCGCCTTTGGGGTCAATGCGCAGGAGCAGCGGCTCAAACATGTCACTTTGAGGCAGGCTGACGCTAACGGCGAAGCACAGTCCGGAGAGGCTGTTGTCGAACATCATGCCATCAAGAATGCCTTTGTGCTGAAACTCGGACGAGAGATACGACATGAAGTTGCGCTTCGTGAAACGATATACGGTCGGCTCGCCTTGCCCCTGACCGATTTTGAGGGTGTAAATATTGTCCGCATAGCGGGTGCCTTCGTCATCAGTCACAGTGGGCAGGCTGTCCGACGCCTCGCGATGGATGGAATAGACAAACAAGCGGCCGTCGATTGTCACGGAATCGCTGAAGTTGTATTCGCGCATCCGCTGCAGGCCGTCGGTTTTTCCTTCATTGACCTCATACTCTCCGTTGGTCGTGGACGAAGCCTCCTGAGCAGGCTTTCCGGTGCAGGCAGAGAGCGCAATAAGGCTTGAGAATAATGCAAAATAGAGTTTTTTCATTGAACTAATTGTAGATTTTGGTGCAAAATTAGTCATTTATCTCGAAAATAACGTATCTTTGCCGAAGAAATGAAGGCAAAAGGCATATTTTTCATCTTTACCCTCGTGTTCGGCCTGTCTGTTACGGCTTGCACGACAAGGGAAACGGACACCTCGAACGATGTTCTGCCCGAGGCGGTGGAGGATAGCGTGGACCTGGTGCTGGAGGTGCGTCAGACATCGCGACTGTACACCGCCGAGTACAAGGTGCACAAGATTGTCACACATGCCGACGTGAAGCATCTCAAGACTTCTGTGTTGGGCTATGATATCATCGATGCCGAACTGCCGCTGGGCGACCGCAAGATCGCTATTCCCATCGACGTGACGCTGAAGGCTTATATCGATTTCAGCAACTTTAAAGCCGACCAGATTGAACGCTCGCCCGACGGTCAGCACATTCATGTCATTCTGCCCGATCCTAAGGTTGTCGTTACCTCGTCCAAGGTCGATCATGCCTCTGTGCGTCAGTTCGCCGACCTGTTGCGCAGCGACTACTCCGACGCCGAGATGACGAATTTCACCAGCCAGGGCGTCCGCTCGGTGTTGAAGTCCGTGCCCCAATTGGGCATCCTTGACACAGCCCGCAAGAGTGCTGCCGCCACGCTCATTCCTTTGATTGCCTCGATGGGGTACGAAGAAGAAAACATCGTGGTCACCTTCCGAAAGAACTACACCGAGCGTGACTTGCCGTTGCTTTTCGACAACGAAAGGTCGGTCGTCCATTTTTAACACATACTCAGGCCATGGATAATCAACCACACAATGGGAGGACAGTCCTTCTGATGATCATCATCGCAGCAGCCGTGGCGTTTTGTGCGTTGCTCTTGCGCAGATGCCACGAGGACAAGCAGCTCATCGACATTTCCGTCGAGAGCAGCGACTCGATTGATATCACGCCGGCACAGATTCGCAGCATCGAGCGCATCGGGCAGTGGGAGTTCCTGGCCATGGCCGACGAGGAGATGGTCGATACCGTGCGCCGTCGCACATTGGGCCGCGACGACCGTCTCGTACGTATATATAAAGGTACGTTGCGCTTAGGCGTTGATCTGTCACAGTGCCGCGAGAATTGGATTACCGTCCATGGCGACACCCTGACGGCTTCCCTTCCGCCCGTCCGACTGCTTTCCAATCATTTTATCGATGAAGCCCGCACACGTTCGTTCTACGAGAGCGGCGATTGGAATGCACGTGCCAAGGAGCAGATGTATTGGAAGGCCGCCCGCCAGATGCGCCATCGCATGATGACACCAGCCAACCTCCGACTGGCCGAGGACAATGCCCGCGAACAATTCACGGCCTTGTTCCGAACTTTCGGATTCAAGACCGTGGAGATTCATTTCGAGGAAGGTTGGTGATCAGTCGATGATGCGCACACCGCCCTTGTCGGCACTTGCTACGCTTTGGGCGTAGGCTCTCAGACTCTTTGATACAAAACGCTGACGCTGCAACGGCCGTTGCGGACGCGCTGTCAACTCTTCATCGCTGAGGCGCACATTGATGCTGCGGGCAGGAATGTCAATGTCGATGATGTCGCCGTCCATGATCTTGCCGATATTGCCACCGCTGGCTGCCTCGGGTGAGATGTGTCCGATGCTGAGGCCGCTGGTGCCGCCCGAGAAGCGGCCGTCGGTGATGAGCGCGCACTCCTTGCCTAAATGCATACTCTTGATGTAGGACGTGGGGTAGAGCATCTCCTGCATACCGGGGCCTCCCTTGGGACCTTCGTGGGTGATGACGACGACGTCGCCGGCTTTGACGCGTCCGCCAAGGATGCCCTCGCAAGCGTCTTCCTGCGAGTCGAACACCACAGCAGGACCTGAGAACTTCCAGATGCTCTCATCGACGCCGGCGGTCTTCACGACGCAGCCGTCTTGAGCAATGTTGCCGAAGAGCACTGCCATGCCACCATCTTTCGTGTAAGCATGTTCGATGTTGCGGATGCAACCGTTGGTACGGTCGGTGTCAAGTGTCTCGTAAGTAGTGGCTTGCACACCCAGCTGGTTGCAGAACTTGCCTGCCGGCGCGCTGCTGTAAATGCGTTGTGCTTCAGCATCAACTACCGCTTTCTCGATGGAATACCGCTCAATATCCTCTGCCAACGTAGCGCCGTTGACGCGCTTCAAACTCGTATCGATGAGCCCGCCTTTGACCAATTCGCCGAGCAGCGACAACACGCCGCCTGCTCGCCCGAACTCCTGCACGCTATACTTCTGGCTGTTGGGTGCCAGCTTGCAGAGCAAAGGAGTCTTGCGCGACAGCGCGTCGATGTCCTTCATCGTGAAATTCACTTCTGCTTCCTGAGCGATGGCGAGAAGATGGAGCACGGTGTTGGTCGAAGCACCCATCGCGATGTCCAAGGTCATGGCGTTGAGGAAGGCCTCTCGCGTAGCTATGCTCCTCGGCAACACCGAAGCATCGCCGTCCTCGTAATAGGCCATCGCGTTCTTGACGATCTGGCGCGCAGCTTGCTTCATCAGCTCTACGCGGTTCTTATGCGTAGCCAGGATGGTGCCGTTGCCAGGCAGCGAGAGGCCGATGGCTTCGGTGAGGTTGTTCATCGAGTTGGCGGTGAACATACCGCTGCAACAGCCGCACCCCGGACAGGCCCGGTTCTCGACCTCGGCCAGTTCCTCGTCGGAGACTGTCGGGTCGGCGCCTTTGACCATCGCGGCGATAAGGTCGAGGTTCTCACCTTTATATTGTCCAGCCTCCATCGGCCCGCCCGAGACAAAGACGGCAGGAATATTCATACGCATCGCCGCCATGAGCATGCCTGGCGTAATCTTGTCGCAGTTCGAGATGCAGATCATGGCATCGGCCTTGTGGGCGTTGACCATATATTCCACCGAGTCGGCGATGATGTCGCGCGAAGGCAGCGAGTAGAGCATCCCGTCGTGCCCCATGGCGATGCCGTCGTCGATGGCGATGGTGTTGAACTCAGCGGCATAGCAGCCCAGGGCTTCAATCTCGCGTTTCACGATCTGCCCGGCTTCGTGCAGATGGGTATGACCCGGTACAAACTGGGTGAAGGAATTGACGATGGCGATGATGGGTTTGCCAAACTGTTCGCGTTTCATGCCGTTGGCGACCCACAGGGCGCGGGCACCTGCCATGCGGCGGCCTTCGGTGCAGACGGAGCTGCGAAGAGGATGCTTCATATTGTGTTTATTGTTTAATGATTCCGGTTGAATGATGAATAAATTCGCTGCAAAAATACACCATTTTGGCATCAAAAGCAAATTTATTCCTCCCTAAGTGATGTTAAACGAATAAAAAGGCTTATCTTTGCACGCAAATCACCCTAAACTCTCCGCTCGGCGCTTGCGACGCTTCGCTTGCGAAGAACTATAAACTTTCAACTCTCAACTCTCAACTCTCAACTTTCAACTTTCAACTCTCAACTCTCAACTCTAAACTCTAAACTCAATATGGCACAGCACTATCTGAAAGTGTCCTATCGGATGTTCACCAACTCCGCAGCCAGCCATAAGCTGCTCTACGAAACCGAGGTCACCAAGCCCGTCGCCTTCGTCACGGACATGGGTTTGATGATTGATGCTTTCGAGGAGCGGTTGACACAGCTGCACCCCGGCGAATCGTTTGACTTCACCCTTCAACCAGCCGAAGCGTTCGGCGAGCGCGACGAAGATCTCGTACGCGCCGTTCCGAAGAAGATCTTCGAGGTGCGCGGGCGCTTCATCGAGGAAGAGGTCTATCCCGGCGCCGAGGTGCCGCTCATGGACAGCGAAGGCAACCATTTCATGGGCACTATCGTCAAGATAACGGACACCGAAGTGACCGTGGATCTCAACAATCCCCTTGCAGGCAAAGCCCTGCAGTTCACCGGCACCGTCCACGAGAATCGTGAAGCCACCCTGCAGGAAATCGAGCAGACAGCCAAGATCCTCAGTGGCGAGTGCGGCGGCTGCGGCGGCTGTGGTGGCTGCGGCAGTGAAGGTTGTGGCGATGGCAATGGTTGCGGAAAAGGTTGCGGAAAATGAATACATTTGGCACCCTTTTCCGCCTGACCTCTTTCGGCGAGAGCCACGGCGCCGCCATCGGAGGCGTCATCGACGGTTGCCCGGCCGGCGTTGCCCTTGATCTCGACTTCATCCAAGCCGAGCTCGACCGTCGCCGCCCCGGCCAGAGCGCCCTCACCACGGCTCGCAAGGAGGGCGACCGCGTGGAGCTCCTGTCGGGAATCCTCAAGCAAGCATCCTCGGTCCTCACCACCGGCACGCCCATCGGCTTCATCGTTCGCAATGCCGACCACCATTCCTCCGACTACGATGACCTGCGCGATGTTTTCCGTCCCTCCCACGCCGACTATACCTACCATACGAAGTATGGCCTCCGCGACCATCGTGGCGGCGGCCGCTCCTCGGCTCGCGAGACCATCAGCCGCGTAGTGGCCGGTGCCGTTGCCAAGGTCTGCCTGCGTGAGCTCGGCATCGATGTCAAGGCTTGGACGCAGCAGGTTGGCGACATCGCCTGTGACCGCGATTACACGCATCTCGACCTCAGCCTCATTGAGTCCAACCCCGTCCGCTGTCCGGACCCCGAGGTCGCAAAGCGCATGGAAGAACTTATTCTGCAGGTGAAAGGCGAGGGCGACACCATCGGCGGCATCATTGCCGGTGTCATCACGGGCTGTCCTGCAGGCCTCGGCGAGCCCGTCTTCGGCAAGCTTCACGCCCAGCTCGGCGCTGCCATGCTGTCCATCAATGCCGTCAAAGGTTTTGAGTACGGCGAGGGCTTTGCCGGCATCAGTCAGCGCGGTAGCCAGCAGAACGACCTCTTCCAAACCCCTGCTCCCGGTGCATCAGCACCACGGTTCGCCTCCAACCACAGCGGCGGCATTCAAGGCGGCATTTCCAACGGTCAGCCCATCCCCTTCCGCTTAGCTTTCAAACCTGTTGCCACCCTTTTGCGTCCTCAGGAGACCATCGACATCAATGGTCAGCCCGTCACCATCCATCCCCGCGGCCGTCATGATCCGTGTGTCCTGCCCCGCGCCGTACCCATCGTTGAGGCCATGGCCGCCATGACCATCCTCGATGCCTATCTCATCAACAAAACATCCCATCTCTAACGTGCCCGGCGGCTTGTCCGTCGAGTCCATCTCTCATGATTACTTTCATTATTTCTTTAGCGGCTCTCGTTCTCGGCTATCTCCTTTATGGAGCCTTCGTAGAGCGTGTGTTCGGAGTTGAACCCGAACGCAAGACGCCGTCCTACCGTTTGCAGGACGGTGTCGATTACATACCGATGCCTACGTGGCGCGTCTATCTCATCCAGTTCCTCAACATCGCCGGCACAGGCCCCATCTTCGGTGCCATCATGGGCATCCTCTTCGGCCCTGCCGCCTACTTGTGGATTGTGTTCGGCTGCATCTTCATGGGTGCTGTCCACGACTATCTGTGCGGTATGATCTCGTTGCGTCAGGACGGTGCATCGCTGCCCGAACTCGTTGGCAACGAGCTGGGCACGGCCGCCCGTCAGGCCATGCGCGTCCTCAGCATCGTGCTGCTTGTGCTTGTCGGCACGGTCTTCGTCACCACTGCCGCCGGCCTGTTGGCCACGATGACCAACGGTGCCTGGAGCCTCGACCTCGCCCAGTGGAAATGGGTATGGATCGGCCTCGTCTTTCTTTATTGCGTACTGGCAACCTTGCTTCCCATCGACACGCTCATCGGCCGCTTGTATCCCGTCTTCGGTGCAGCCTTGCTGATCATGGCCATCGGCGTTGGCATAGGCATCTTCACACGCGACGGTTGGATGCCCGAGATCACCGATGCTCCCTTCGTCACCCATCATCCCAAGGGGCTTCCCATCTTCCCCATCCTCTGCATCACCATTGCCTGCGGTGCCATCAGCGGTTTCCACGCTACGCAGTCGCCCTTGATGTCTCGCTGCCTCGAGAATGAACGCCGCGGCCGCCTCGTCTTCTATGGCGCGATGATCACCGAGGGCATCGTGGCCATGATCTGGGCCGCTGCTGCCATCAAGTTCGCCAGCACCTTTGCCGGTCCCGAAGGCGCTTCCGCCTTAGCCGGCTCAGCATCCGCCGATGGCCCCTATGCTGCCCTCTCCGGCATCCTCACCAACAACGGCGCCACCGCCAGCAATCCCTCGGTGCTCGTCAACATGATCTGCACCACTTGGATGGGTCGCATCGGTGCGCTTCTGGCAGTCCTCGGTGTCGTGGCAGCTCCTATCACCTCCGGCGACACGGCTTACCGTTCTGCCCGTCTCATCGTGGCCGATTTCCTGCATCTCGATCAGAAGAAGTTACGCAACCGCCTGCTGCTGGCGCTGCCTCTCTTCGTCCTCTCGGCCGCATTGGTCTTCGTCGATTTCGACATCCTCTGGCGCTACTTCGCCTGGACCAATCAGACACTGGCCACCTGTTTCCTGTGGACGGCCGCCGTGTGGCTCTGTCGTCAGGGACGCAATGCCTGGATAGCCTTCCTGCCTGCTGTGTTCATGACCGTTGTCGTCACGTCGTATCTCCTCGGAGCACCTGAAGGTTTCCGCCTGCCCTATACGCCCAGCCTCATCGCGGGGATTGTACTTGCCCTTTCGCTTGGCGTCTGGTTCCTTTCTTTTATGCGGAAAAGCAAGAAGACTATCGGATCATAATCTTACGGGTTGTGCCGTCAGCCCGACGGACGATGTATAAACCGGCACGGAGCCCATGGGCATCATGACCCAGGAACGTGCCCGAGAGATTGTAGTAGCCCACTGGTGCGAAGGCCATGCCCTCAGCCGTGGGCTGCTTCACGTTATCGATTGTCGGGTCGTCGCCGATCGTGATTCCAGTATCTGTGCCGAGCGCCAGGTCGGCCGTGAGCAGCGTGTTCTGCTTGCCGATGGTCGGACGTGTGAAGCAGTAGAACGCGTTGCTGCCGTCGGGATAACGTCCCACAGACTGGTCGCCGGCATGGGAGGCATACATGATACCGTCGGCAAACGTCGCCAGGTCGGGATGTGCCTCGAAGAATGCGGCGTTGTTCTGCACAAACTCCTCCGACGAGACGATGACCAGGCCGTCGCCGCCCTGATTGCCCAGCTTGAACGGTACGTGCAGTTGTGTCATCGGCTCCAGTTTGTCCGCCCAGATGACCAGATGGCCGTGGGCCGGAACGATCGTGTTCAGCGTCGCCGATTCCTGAATCTGGTACTTCTGCGGATCGTCGATATCGTCGGAGACATACAGGCCGGCCACGTTGAGGTCGGTGTCCGTCGTGTTGTACAGCTCGAACCAGTCGTTCTTCTTGAAGAACTCGTTGACGAAGATGCTGTTGCCTGCGCTCACCTCGTTGATCCTCACGGGGAATGCTAAATCGGTTTTCTGCTCCTCTGCGGGAAGCGCTTCGTACGTCGCCACGACCTTCGTCAGGTCCATGCCGGCGTATTCGGCGAGGTCCAGTTGTGGCTGTGTCGAGAGCAGGGCATTCTCGCCCATCGTGTTGTGCTGCAGCTCGGCAGTCCAGTAGATGTCCGACGAATGTTCGTGGGTGTTGTGCACCTCCACGGCGATGACGTTAGTGCCGGCGTGCAGCCATTGGTTGTCCAGCTTGAACGAGCATGTGCCTGCCGTGGTGCCGGCATAGCTCGTGGAGAAGGTGGCGTACGAGATCGTGCCGTTGGGCATCAGGTAGCGCCCTGCTTCGTGGCCGTTCACATAGACCACGCATCCGTCATCGACAAAGCCTTGCACCACATAGACATCCTTCTGATCAGGAGCGGTGGCCAGCTCAAACTGTTTGCGGAAATAGTAGGTCGGACGTTTGTTGTTGGCATCCGTGCCGTAGTCGAGGGTCGTGGCGTAGTCCGCCGACCCGTTCATGCCTATGTTGCCGTAGCCTAAGGGCGCCCGTCCGTTGCGCCACGCCGCAGCGTCGTAGTTCTCCGCCGTCCAGTCCTGCCCGTCGAGCGACCCTTGGTCGTAGTAAGCCCACGTCGTCTTCGTGTCGAACACCTTGTCGGCGAGCACCATCGCCCCTTCGCCCGCTTTCTGCCACCCCGTGAAGCGATAGCCCGCAGGGCCTTGTGCCGTGAGCACCATCGGTGTCTGCAGCGTTCCCTTGAACTTACCCGTCGGCACCTCCTGACCGTTGGCCAGGATGGAGGCCCCTTCGACGTTGCTGCTCAACTCCACGGTCACGGGATTCCTCAGACCGAAATAGCTGCGGAAGTTGCTCATGCGTGAAGTGCGGCCACTGCTGATGCCGCTGAGCAGCGTGTTGGCCGACGAGTTCAGCGCGCCCGTCTGACCCTCGAACTCAAAGGCCTTGTATTTCTCCTCGACCATCGCATTGACGACTTGCCTCGAGCGCTCGTCCTCAAACACGCTGCCGTCAACCAGACAGAAGGCATCAATGAAGCGCTTCTTGAAGGGTTCGTGCTTCAACATGTTCAGGAAGATGGTGATGAGCTCGTTCTTGGTCGAATTCGATGACAGGTCTCTCAGCATGTTCGTACTGCCGAAACCGCTGTCGAGGTCCATGAACACCAAGTGGAACTTGCCGTTGTCCTTCGACCGATAGCCCTTAACATTATTGTTGTTCGTCAGCCAGTCGCCGCAACCCACGTAGCACTCTGCCGCCATGTAGTTGCAGTATTCGTCGATGTCCACGATCTCGCAGATCTGCTCGTAGATGCTCTGGTCGGTGGGCGCGTTGGCCAGTTGCCTTGCCAAGGTCACCCATTGGCGGAACACCGTGTTGTCGCCCGTCTTCTGGACGTAGCCGCCGCTGATCTCGAACTGATCCATCCAGTCGGTGTCGATGCCATAGTTGGAGTAGCCGTGGTTCTTGTTATTCGGCTCGCGCAGGTTGAAGGTGAAGTAGAACTTGCCGTTGATGAACACGTGCACCGGCTGCACCTCCTGACAATCGACGTAGAAGCCGCTCGTCAGGATGATCTTGTGCGTTCCGGCATCGCGAATGCGGCCGCCGTTGCCGTCGTTGCCGCCGTTGCGCACCAGCACCACCTTGCTCTTCAGATGGGGCTTATCCTTGAAGAAGTCATATTCCAGGAACGTCTTGCCTAAGTAGTACTTACCGCCCTTCAGACGGAACGAGGCGTTGGGCGCATACTGGTTGCGGCTCCAACCACCGAACACCTCGAAGTCGCACTCCTGGTTGAGCGCCATGAGGAACGAGCCGCCGTCGTCGTCGGGCGTGAGGTATTCGAAGTTCACAGGGCGCTCCCACGAACGGTTCTTGTTCGTCGCATACGTCACGCCGAGGCCCGATATGCCGTTCGTGCCTATCGTGTAGGCGCCAATCTTGTTGTCGAAGAGGTTCTTGTCGTCCGTCACCACCGACACGATGGGCAGGTAGTAGTCCTTGTCCTTATAGATATAGGACCGCGTGACCACCGCGCTGGGCAGGTAGCCGTCCTTGAACAGACGGAAGCGATAGATCCTCGTGGCATTGCTCACCGTGAACGTACCCGTTGCGGATTGCAGGCCGTTGGTCTGCGTCGGCGTGCTGCCGTCGGTGGTGTAGCGCAGTTCAGCGCCGTCTGGGATGGCGACATGGAACGTGAATGCCGACGTGAACACACGTCCGTCGGTGTCCACCTCGGGCATCGGCAGCTGTTCGTCGGCAAACGAGCTACCCTCGTTCGAGGCTGCCGGTGTCGGCGTGGCACACATGCGCCATTCGTCGCCGCCGTCCGTCGTACGGGCATAGCTGCAGCGCTGGATGGCTTGAGGAAACTCCTGCGACATCAGCAGCTGGCCGCTCGCCGTGCTGAAGTAGATCGTGCCGCCCTCGTAGTTGAGCTTGAAGTCCACTTGACGCGAAGCCACCGAACTATACTTGTTGCCCGTGTCGTGGTGGTCAAACCAAATGTTCTTGAAGCCGTGGGCCGGCACCGCACCGACGCCCGCCGGCAGACGGAATGCTTTCAGGTTCGACGCATCCTCGCTCACGTACAAACCCGCAAGCGTCACGGCTTCGTCCGTGGGGTTATACAGTTCCACCCATCCGCCGTAGTTGAACGACGGGTCGATGAATCCGTCGATGTTCGCCACCTGTATCTCGTTGATGATCAACTGCGATTGGTCGCCGATGGCATACACCCGGCTTGCGGTCTGTGCCAACAGCGCTATAAAAAAGAGAAGGATCTTACGGTTCATCATACGTGTATCTTATATCATGCGTTCATTTGACGCTGCAAAAGTAGGAAAAAGATGAGACATCCGCATATTCATCTTAAAGAATTTACCTTTTCCAACCGTTTTTTTTGCCTTTCGGGCTTACGAGACCATGAAGGAAGCCTGCTACTGATTATGAGCAAGCGCCGAGCGGACGTCCGAAAAAACTCTGCCGGTGAGGTAAGACACAAAAAATTTTTGTTCAAAACAGACTACAGACTACAGCGTAGAGAGTAATTGCAAGTTGGAGCCGAATATATCCCGTAGAAGTCTGTGAAATATTGATAATCGACGTTCACATCGTGTTGTTTTGATGCAAAATTACACATACATATCGAGTTTATCACGTAAAATGAACAACAATTGAAATAAAATGCTTACCTTTGCCAACGTAAAAGATAAAAACAAGAAGAATATGCCAGAGATTTGCCATTTCTACGGAATCGTCATCACGATGTATCTGCCCGACCATAATCCGCCACACTTCCATGTGCGCTACAATGAGTATCGTGCCACCATCGACATTCAAACGGGAAAGGTAACAGGACAGATGCCACGGCGTGCTTTACATCTGGTTTTCGAGTGGCTCGACCAGCACAAGGACGAATTGATGTCGAACTGGGAGCGCATGGAGAATGGCGAGACTTTGGTAAAGATCAATCCATTGGATTAGTGTATGGAAATAGAGAACACCCTGAAATGGGTCACAGCAGCCCGCGTACTTGATGGCTATCGGCTGCACCTGACCTTCAACGATGGCTGTCAGCGTATCTTCGACTGCCTTCCGATCATTGAGAAATACGAACTCTTTGCCCCGCTGCGTGACAGGGCCGTGTTCGACCATTTCGCCCTTGATGGATGGACCGTCACATGGCTCGATGGCACCGTGGACATCGCGCCCGAACATCTTTACGAGATGGGTGTGGCGGCATAGTATATAATAATGTGTAACATCAAAACAGAGATGCCAATGGATGGATAAAAGATAATAGGACATAAGACTGAACGTCCACTTTTGATTCTTGTTTCTGATAATTGGGGAATTAGATGAAATCACCAAGAACTGAAGTAGATTGTTCACGCCGTTCGGCGTGGGCATTTACTCGTTTTAGGTGATAGGCTTTCCCCAATGCCTCAGAAACGTAAGCGAAGTAGATTGCTCACGTTTTTCATTATAAAAGAGACAATAACATAAACAGCAGAAGTTGTGCCCGACACGGATTAAGGGTTGAGATTATGAAGAGGATTATATTATCGTTAATTCTTGCCTGTTTTGCAATGACAGGTTTTGCGCAAAAACCATTGTCGTTCTCAACGGTTATTTACGAGGAAGGAATTGATGCAAAAAAACTTTTCGATTTAACCAAGAACTGGATGGCACAAACATTTAGGGATTCCAATTCTTTCTTAGAGCAATCTGGCGAAGAGATTACAGGAAGAGGTAGAATGACGTTTTCAACAAATATGCAGTATTCAAGTATTAAGGGACATAATTAAACTATACAAACTCACCGTCGTGACCATGGCGGTCATGACGGTGAGCTAAAAACAGTTTGCTACATTCCTTCAATGTAGTCCAGGAATAGCTTCAAAGCTTTCTTCTTAAAGACTTGCTATGAGGATTTCCCTGATGTCCTGCTCAGTGAGCGGAGCATAGGCGTGTTCCAGACCTTCGTTCACGGCGATGTGATGAGCTCTTCAGCATCGATTCGCAGAAGCCGTCAGTGCGCTACCCGTCACGGGCATTGTCGCCACCCACGACCTCGAGCTCTCCCGCATGGCCGAGGAGCACCCCGGCCGCTTCCACAACAACTGCTTCGAGATACAACTCTCCGACCACGTCGTCTACACTTACCGCATCACGCCCGGCGTGGCGCGTAACCAGAACGCCACTTACCTTCTGCGGCAACTGTTGAAAGGGCTTTCATAAGATCGTTACGCATTCGGTAGCGTGGCAGTCAATCCCCCAATATGTTCGCCTCCCGCCACGTCATCGCGACGTAGCGGGAGGCCTTTAAGTGTTTCCTATAACTGATTTATACTTCTTGTCTGGCTGCTTTATCTTTCAGTCTATGATTCCTTTCAACTCCTTCTTTCCTTTGAGTCCTTTGTAGTCCTCGGCGTTGAGGTGTCTCCTAGGTGTTGGAATGATGAGCGAGAAGGCCTTCATACGGATGGTCATGGAGGAATCTGCGGGCTGGACCCATACGGTTTTGTAGTCCGGGCATAGCACCCAGAGGGGAGCATCGCGGAAGGGCATCCAGAACGAGAAGCGACCATCGGCATCTGCCCGTGCAGAGGCCTCGGGGCCAAAGGAGTGGAAAGCGCCGAAGCTCACGCGAGCATCAGCCAGCGGCTGGCCTTGCTCGTTCATCACCCTACCCTCTACGAGCCTGCGATTGGCGAGGAGGTCGGGGCAGTCGGCTGCGTAGAGCTTATAGACGGCATGCAGATGCACGACCACGCTCCTCCGTGACCGGGTGGAATAGTAGGCTTCGGCCCACCAGTAGGAGGGCGCGTCGGCCTCGGGCTTGAAGTAGAAGACGCTTTGGTCCAGTGAGCTG